>Ga0224554_1000436_pt1 | contig 35295 bp, 28 predicted proteins | sample 714S22024metaG_FD_180666 | JGI IMG/M metagenome (GOLD analysis project Ga0224554, IMG submission 180666) | Peat soil microbial communities from Stordalen Mire, Sweden - 717 S2 20-24 | ecosystem: Environmental > Terrestrial > Soil > Wetlands > Peat | place: Sweden: Norrbotten County, Stordalen... | reverse complement strand
CTGCGCATGCGCCTGCTCGGCGCTGAAGTCCGCGGCGTTGGCTCAGGCTCAAAGACGCTGAAAGACGCCATTAGCGAAGCCATGCGCGACTGGGTCACCAACGTCCGCACCACCTACTACGTTCTCGGCAGCGCACTTGGCGCGCATCCTTATCCCACCATGGTGCGCGACTTCCACCGCATCATCAGTATCGAGATGAAGCGCCAGATTCTTGAGAAGGAAGGCCGCCTGCCCACCGCCGTCATCGCCTGTGTCGGCGGCGGATCCAATGCAATCGGCGCGTTTTACGAGTTCATTCCTGACCGGCAGGTACGCCTTATCGGCGTTGAAGCCGGTGGCCGTGGATCAGCTCTCGGTGAGCACGCAGCGCGTTTCCAGGGCGGCGCTCCAGGAGTCCTGCAGGGAACCTTCTCCTACGTTCTGCAGGATGAAAACGGCCAGATCGCGCTCACGCATTCCGTCTCTGCCGGCCTCGATTACGCCTCCATCGGACCCGAGCATGCAGCCCTTCACGACTCCGGCCGGGCCGAGTACCTTTCCCATACCGACGCAGCCGCTCTCGATGCGGTCGTCCGTCTCTCCCGCACCGAAGGCATTCTTCCGGCTCTTGAGAGCGCCCATGCCGTCGCGGAGGCACTGCACCTGGCTCCCACGCTGTCCGCTCATGAAATACTGGTGGTGAACCTCTCTGGACGCGGCGACAAGGACATGGGGATTCTCGCTCGCGAGTTGAACATTCAGGGAGCCTGAACGTAGATTTCGATGGCGATTAAGTTCAATCACAAACCGGGATTGGTGGTCTACCTGACCGCCGGCGATCCCTCGCTTGACGCCACGCGCGCCATCGTTCTGGCCGCCATCGATGCCGGCGCCGACGTGATTGAACTGGGCGTGCCCTTCAGCGATCCGCTTGCCGACGGCCCCGTCATCCAGCGCGCCATGGAACGGGCTGTCGCCCGCGGAGTGCGCCTCGCCGATGTGTTGCACCTGGCCAAAGAAATTCGTGCCGAGCGCCCTACAGCTGGACTGGTCATCTTCAGCTATCTCAATCCGATTCTTCGCTATGGTCTCACCCGCTTTGCCGACGATGCCGCTGCGGCTGGGGTTGACGGCGTGCTGACCACCGACATGATTGTCGAGGAGGCCGGCGATTACCTGGCCGAGCTGGGACGGGTGGGTCTTGCCCCCATCTTCCTCGCCGCGCCCACCAGCCCCGACGACCGGCTTGAGGCGATTGCCACTCATTCAAAAGGTTTTGTTTACGCCATCTCGCGCACCGGCATCACCGGCAAACAGCAGACAATGACCTCCGATGCGGCCTCGCTCGTAGCCCGCATCAGGCGATGGACCAAGCTGCCGGTGGCCGTCGGTTTTGGCATCTCCAACGCGGAACACGTCGCCCAGGTGGCGGAGTTCGCGGATGCCGCGGTGGTCGGCAGCGCCATTGTCGAGCTCATTGAACGCTCGACACCTGAGTCAGCGCCCGGTGCAGTGGCCCGATTTATCAAGGGCCTGCAGCTGCCCCAGGCGGCTCTGGCCCGGTAAAAATGCTATCAGCCCTCAGTCTTGAGCCTTTAGCTTTCAACCATTCCTCTGCCACATTGAGCCGCCGCGCTCTTGATTGGCAAGCGACAGGTGAAAGGCGAAGGCCAGCGACTGAACGCCAACTCGGTTCTTGATTGAGTCACCGCGCCCAGGCCGGAGACGCACCACGAGGATGAAATGACGCTGGAAGAACTGCGAAAACGAATCGATGAGCTGGATCGCCAGCTGGTGGAACTGCTCAATGAGCGGGCCCGCGCAGCCAAGATGGTGGGGCACCTCAAGGTAGCCACATCTTTGCCGGTCTACGAGCCGGCGCGCGAAAAGGTGGTCTACACCAACGTGCGCGCCGCCAACAAGGGGCCGCTGCCCGACATCGAGTTGACGCATATCTACGAGCGCATCATCGACGTGATGCGATGCCTGCAAAGCGACGAGTTGGCGTCAGAAAGAAACGCCCAGGCCACCGGCCTTGGCAATGCCGCGAATGCAAAGACATTCGAGACAGGGAACAAGCAATGATTGTAGCCATGCAGGAGAAAGCCACCGAAGAGCAGATTGATACCGTCATCACTGCCATGGTGGAATCCGGAGTCAATGTTCACCGAACCACGGGCGCCTACCAGACCATCCTGGCCGGAGTAGGTCCCACAGCCCAGGTCGACCTTCGCAAGTTCGAGCTGTTGCCAGGCGTCCTTTACGTCCACAGAATTACCGCGCCCTACAAGCTGGCCGGTCGCGCTTTCCGTCCTGAAGGTACCCAGGTTGAGTTTCGCAACGGCGTAAAAGTCGGCGGCGACCAGATCCACGTGATGGCCGGGCCGTGCTCCATTGAAACCCGCGAGCAGATGTTTGAAACCGCGGCGCGCGTCAAGGCCGCGGGCGGCAGTTTTCTGCGCGGAGGCGCATTCAAGCCGCGCAGTTCGCCTTACGCCTTCCAGGGCCTTGGCATTCCGGGGCTCGAACTCATGCGCGAGTCCGCCGATGCACATGGCCTGCTCACCGTCAGCGAGGTCATGGAGATCGCGCAGATTGAGCCCATGTTGCCTTTCGTCGATTGCTTCCAGGTAGGCGCACGCAACATGCAGAACTTCAATCTGCTGCGCGAGCTCGGCCAGGTACGCAAGCCGGTGCTGCTCAAGCGTGGCATCGCCGCCACCATTGAAGAACTCTTGCTGTCGAGCGAGTACATCATGTCAGGCGGCAACTACGACGTAATCCTCTGCGAGCGCGGCATCCGCACCTACGAAACCTCCACGCGCAACACCATGGACATCTCGGCGATTCCCGTGCTGAAGAAGCTCTCACATTCGCCGGTCGTCGCCGATCCCTCCCATGGAACCGGCCGCCGCGACATGGTGGCGCCCATGGCCAAGGCCTCCGTTGCTGCCGGGGCTGACGCCATTCTCATGGAAGTCCATCCCAACGCCGACAAAGCCGCCTCTGACGCTGCTCAAACGCTCTACCTCGATCAATTCGAAAAGCTGATGGGCGAACTCAAGGTGATTGCCACAGCAGTGGGCCGCAGCTTGTAAGATGAAGCGGAACAAGCGGAGCTAGCCCTATTTCAGCGCTAAGTCTTTGACCACCTGTTGTTGTATTAACTGCGGGCGCCCCTGGTCCCGATTCTGGGACCAGGGAATGCAGAACCAGCCCTGCCAACTCTGCCTGCAAGGACGACCATGATCTCGCGCATCTCCATCCTCGGCACCGGCCTGCTCGGCACTTCCGTAGGCCTCGCTCTGCGTGCAGCCGGATTTCGCGGCGAAATCGTGGGTTGGAATCGCAGCCCAGATCATGCCGAGCTCGCCAAGCAGATGGACGCAATCGATTCTGTAGCAGCCGACGCCCTCGAAGCTGCCCGCGCAAGCCAGGTAGTTCTGCTCTCCGTTCCCATCTATGCCACGCTCGATTTTATGGAGAGACTGGCGCCCATCCTCCCCTCGGAGCACTTGGTCACCGATGTAGGCAGCACCAAGCGCCTCATCACCGAGGCCGGTATACGCCTCTTCAATACGCCCGAACGTGCCGCGTTTCTTCCCGGTCATCCCATGGCGGGCAAGGAGCGCGGCGGCGCCTCTCTAGGCGACGCCAGTCTCTTTCGCGGCGCCGTCTGGCTGTTCACAGACGATTCTTCCGCGCAGCGTTCTCCGCACTCGGCCGAACTTGTGAACGGCTGGCGCGAACTGGTCGTCTCGATGGGCTCCAAGATCCTCGATCTCGACGCCTCGCGTCACGATGAGCTGGTCGCCTGGGTCAGCCACCTGCCCCAGTTCCTGGCCACGGCGCTCAGCGCGCTGCTTGAAGACCAGGTCGGCGATGCGCCCGAGTTGAAAGACGTGGGAGGCCGCGCCCTGCGCGAGATGACGCGCCTCGGCGCAAGCCCCTTCTCCATGTGGCGCGATATTGCCTACACCAACACTGAGCCCGTTGAGGCAGCGCTCGCCGCGCTCGAACAACGCCTGGCCCATCTTCGCGAAAACCTGCGCACGCCCCAGCTTCGTGACGAGTTTGAGCAGGCCAACCGCTTCCGGCGCGAATAGCACCTATCCCACCCCGGCAGGTCGACTATGCCCTCTGATCAGGATCTCTATAACGAACTGGCCTTCTACACGCTGGCCCACGGCGACCCAGCCTTCATTCACCAGAACGTGGTGGACGCCTTTGCCGCTCAGACCGCCGGGGAAACCACAAAGCCGATCACCATCGTCTTCGCACTGATTGGTTTGTACCTTTACGTTGAGAAAGGCTACACAGGGAAACAAGTGCAGCGGGCGCACATGCAGCTCGCAAAGTTCCGCAGGCAATGGTTCATGCCCGCTCTACCACTCGATCGTGGCGCGATTCGCATTCAGGATGTTTTGGCGGCCGCTCCCGGCGCCGACCGCGACGCGATGATCCGCAAGTGGTGCGAGTCCGCATGGCAGCCATGGAGTGCAAGCCGCCAGCAAATCCTCGACCTGGCCAAAAGCGAGCTCGGCGTGGACTAACCCGATCTGGATTAACCCGGCGATGAGCCGGATCGCTTTTAACAAGTTTGCAGATTGCCTGTGCTACCGTGAACGGGTGCGATCGTGAGCACTCCAATTCCGACGCAAATTGCCGAATCATCTGGAGAGACAACCATGAAAAAGACACTGGCGTATTTCACTTCGATGGCGGCGCTTGCGCTCGCCTGCGGTTTGCCGGCTTTAGCGCAGACTGATTTCAACGTAACCAAAACCATGCACATCGGCGGCGAAGGCGCGTGGGACTACCTCACCGTCGACTCCGCAACCCATCGCCTGTTTGTTACGCGCACCACCCACACCATGGTCATCGACGCGGTCACCGGCAAGACCCTTGGCGACATCCCCGGCCAGAAGCGCTCCCACGGCACAGCAATCGTACCGGCTGTCGGGCGCGGCTTTATAACCGACGGTGGTGGTGATGGCGCCATCGTTGTCTTTGACCTCAAGACCTATGCCACGCTCGGCACGCTGGCCACCATGCCGGACTCCGACGGCATCATCTACGATCCGGCGGCCAACCTGGTTCTCGCAGTCTCCGGCGACAAGGGCATGCTCATGACCTTCAAGCCAGACATCGATCCGGTCAACGGCAAGATCGATCCGCCCATCGACCTTGGCGGTGCGCCCGAGTTTCTTGCCTACGACGATGCGGGAAAGGCCTACATCAACCTTGAAGACAAAGACATGGTTGCAGTCGTCGACCTCAAGACCCGCAAGGTTATCGCGCGCTGGCCCGTTGCTCCCGGCGGCCACCCGGTTGGCCTGGCCATTGATCGCAAAACGCATCGTCTTTTCATTGGCTGCCGCAATCCGCAAAAGCTCATCGTCATGAGCACCGACGACGGCAAGATCATCGCCGATCTGCCCATCGGTGCGGGCGTGGATGCAACCAAGTTCCACGCGGGCAAGGCCTTCGCGAGTTGCGGAGACGGTCAGCTGATTGTGGCTTCTGAAAAGGACGGCAAGTTCAGCGTCGACCAGATCGTCAAGACGCCCAATGGAGCCCGCACCATGGGCATCGACGACTCCATCTTCAGCGTTTACCTGCCGACGGCTGAGTTTGAGCCCGCGCCCGCGGGGGCAGCGTCCAAAAGGCCCAGGCCAAAGCCGGATTCCTTCATGATTGTTGAAGTCGGGCAGAAGTAATCGGCCAAGAGAACTTGCCGGGTGCCCCAGGTGCCTCGCATTTGGGCACCTGGGATTGACGCGGCTTCCGAGCCGCAAAAACCGCTCTAATTCACGCCTTCTTTCGCGGCTTCACTCTTCGCGTCCGCGGGGTTCAGAACCGTGAACCCCTCGCCCGCGGCTGCCTCGCGCAGATGCGTCGAAGCCGACACAAACACGATCTCCATGCCTTGAAACATGTCGCGCGCCGTCAATGCTGCGCCCAGCTGCAAGGCCTCTGTCCATCGCAGGCTGCTGCGGTCAAGCAATTGCCGCGCCGCTTCAATCACGGCCGGATTCAGCGGCTGCTGCACCATGCGCGCCGACTCCGTGCGCAAAACCGATAATGCCGACGCCGCATCCTCATGTGAGATGTCGCCTGCGCGCTCGCGGCGCTTCAGCACCGCATAAACCTCCAGAGGCGTTGAAGCGGAGATCAGCTTGCGATTGTCCTCCGCCGCTTCCATCAGCCCAATCAGTTCCGCAGTTCCTGGTTCCTGCGCAAAGAGCTTGACGAACGCGGTCGCCTCAAGAAAGTAGAAGCTCAAATCTCACCTCGTTCTTCATCGATGGTTTCTGAGAGCGGTTCCCCCTGCACGGCAACCGGATGAAACCTCTGTGCCTCTTCCGGAATCCCCGCCTCCGCGCGGTTCAGGCGGATGGTCGTCGTCGGGTATGCCGGCGTCTTCGGATTCGCGATCTTGCTCGTCATCACAACGCCGCGCTGGATTGCCTCGGCCAGCACCATCTGCCGCATTTCCGGATGCTGGTTCCACCGGAATGCCTTGCGCGGAAGAAATGAATCCCGGAACCACTTCAGCGCAATAAACGCATGTCCGCCGCGTTCGGCCTCGGCCAGCGCCGCGCAAAGCTCTTTCACGCGCGCATCCATGTCTGCTGGAAGAACCGCCTCCTGGGCGTCGTCTTCTTCCTCGTCCGCAACGTGCACCGCGCCGGCACGGTGCGTGCGCACTGCGCGCGGAGAGGCTTCGACCTCGTCGATGCGCTCAAAATAGATGCGCACTTCATCGTCGTCCGGTGACCAGGTATCCGCAGACGCATTGCGCCGCTTGCTCCGCCCGTTCTCGCTGCAGAGCTCCACAATCGCCTGGTATCCCTCCGGAGCAAGAAACCGCAAGGCCCTCACCAACCCGGGGTCCTGCGAATACGCCAACTCGTTCAGTGCTTCTTCAATAATTTCTTCCGCAGCGGGAATGCTCAGATTGCCGCCGTCTATGCTGCCGAGTGCAGCCTTCGCCGATTTCATTTCTTCTCTCCGTTTGGTGGTTCAGTTGACGCGGCCGGTGCCCCTGCAGTTTCACTGCATGGGTTGGGGACGGCGCATCGCCCCGCGCTGTCAAAAGACAGCTGTGCTGGTTCTCGTCCTGACCGTACCCGGCTTGGAGGCGATGAATTCTCCGCCGCCTCGCTTTAATCGATCCGGGCGTTTGTAATTTTCAGTGTGATGACCGGTTCCGCTGGCTTAGGCCACTCTCCGGCCAATATTTGGGCCCATGGCGTCTCTCGAAGCAATGGTTGACGGTGCGTGGTTCATCAATAGGCTCTTCAATCGCAAAAGCCGTCTTCCTGCGTTCTCTTTTTACGTTACATATTTCGAGAATTACGTTGGAGTCGGCTGTGGGGCCAGTTAAAACTGCCGGGCCCTCTATCAATTCAGCGTTATACAGGCCACAGTGTAACCCAGATTTGGCTCTCGCGCACTGCAAAATGTTCAAGTTAGCATCAGCGCGGCGTTACTCCCGGCTATCCGCAAGGCGCCTCGGCGCTCACTTAAGCGTTGCGAGTTCGTACAATAGAAGCTATGCGTCGTTGTCTGCTGTTCCTGCTGCTCTGCTTTCTTCTTACAACCGGACTGCACGCCGATGGCCCGGCTTTCGACCTTTCCGGACCCAAAGTCGACGTTCACGTAAAGCGCGGGAACATCACTCTGCCCATCGCAGAGACCCCCAACCTCCTGCCCGGCGACCGACTCTGGATTCATCCCGACCTGCCCGAAAGCCAATCGACTCACTTTGTGCTGGTCGTTGCCTTCTTGCGTGGCGCAACCAATCCTCCCCCGCCGGAATGGTTCACCCGTGTTGAAACCTGGACTCGCGACGTGCGCGATGAAGGCGTCTTCGTCACCGTTCCGGCTGAGGCGCAACAGGCGCTCATCTTTCTTGCTCCTGAAACCGGAGGCGACTTTAATACCCTGCGAAAGGCCGTGCATGACCGGCCCGGCGCTTTTATCCGTGCCGCCCAGGACCTGCAGGCGGCCAGTTGGGACAGGATGCGCGTTGAAGCTTACCTCGCGCAGGTCAAAGCCACCTCCCAGACCGACCCGAAAGCACTCAAGGAGCATGCTGAGATGGCGGCCCGCAGCCTGGGCGTCAAGATCAATCAGGACTGCTTTAACCACCCCGTTGACCAGCAGGTCTCCTGCCTTTCGCAAAACTCCACGGGACTCGTACTCGACGACTCCAATGCCCAGTCGCTCGTGTCGCAAATTACCGCCGGCAGCACCGCCGACCTCATGAACCAGATCAGCTACTCGACCCTTGGCGGAGCTGGCGCCTACAGCCCCTATGTCGGCGCAATCGTTGACACCGCCCGCATTCTCTCCTCACTCCATACCGCGCATTTCCAGTACATTCCCGCACTCGCCCTGCCGTCGGCAGACACGCTCAATCTCCGCCTCAACACTCCGCCCTCCTTCCGCGATCCCAAGTCGGTGGTCGTGGTCGCTCTGCCTCCACTCGGCGCTGCCAGGCCTGAGCCCCTCCATCCGCTCGTTCCCACTGATAATTTCTGCGCACAGAAGCCCGGCCTCGTTCTCCCCGCCGAAGGATCTCCCATGGTCTTCTCTTCCCAATTGGCGCACGATCTGTCCCTCCGCATTGAGGACCCTGCCCGCGCCAAAAGCGCCCCCATAGAACTTCCTGTCACGGCCGATCCCTCAAGGGGAGGCCTCGTCCTCAAGGAGCCTGCGCCCTCGCTGCCACCGGGCGAGCTCGTCGGCGTTATCCACGGCAAGTGGGGTTTTGACGATTGGACCGGACCGCAATTCCACCTGCTCTCGCCGCAGCCCGGAAGCTGGGCCTTGGCTGCAATCGATCAGTCTGCCCTGGTCGTCGGTCGCGAAGACATCCTGCACTTTGACGGACAGGACAGTCTCTGCATCGACAAGGTGGAGGAACAGTCTGCCCATGAAGAATCACGAGAACTTGACTGGAAGTCTCCCAAACCAGACGCCTTGCAGGTCTCGGTTCCCATGAAAGACGCGGCTCCGGGTCCGGTCACCATCGCCATCTATCAGTATGGCGTTGAAAAGCCTGAAGCCATCCAGATGACCGCATTTGCCGACGCGGCTTCGCTCGATCGGCTCACGCTGAGCCAAGGCGATTCTGATGTGCTGCTCAAAGGCACGCGCTTGGACGAAGTAGCTACGGCCGAGCTCGATGGCATTACCCTCAAACCCCTCACCCTAAGCCGCGTTGAGGACCACGACCAGCTCCTCATGAAGGCCGATTCTTCCACCGCCCGCCTTGAACCCGGCAAGCAGTACAGTGCCCGCGTCGAACTCAAGGACGGCCGCATGCTACGCGTCCGGGTCACCGTGGATCCTCCGCGTCCGCAGATGGCATTGCTCAGCAAGGGTGTGCAGGAGGACAACGCTGCCGCCCCTTCGCCCGTGCAGCTCGGCAGCGCCGACGATCTTCCCCTCGACGGCCGCATGGTCTTCTTTCTCAAGTCCACTGTGCCCGCCAGGTTTCCCCGCAACGAGAAGGTGGAACTGGCCGCGGTCGACGGTAGCTTTGACACCGAGCTTTCGCTGGCCGACGGCAGCCTGATGCTTGAGGACGCCAAAACAGCGATGGGCAATCTTGAACCGCTCAATCGCCTCGGAGCTTCAGCCTTCGGTCCCATCCATGTGCGCGCGCTCTCCGCTGAGGGAGCCGCCGGAGACTGGCTTCCTTTGGGAACCCTGGTCCGCCTGCCCGGCTTTAAGGAGCTGCGCTGCCCCCACGCCGCGTCAAGGCCCTGCGTGCTCACAGGGACCAATCTCTTCCTGGCTGCATCCATCGCTGCCACGCCGGACTTCGACAATCCCACCGATGTGCCACCGGAGTTCCCGGGAACGCAGTTGACCGTTCCGCATCCCGCCAACGGTACGCTCTACCTCAGGCTCCGCGACGATCCCGCAACTGTGCAGACGCTCAATCTTCCTGTGACGTTGGTGGCGCCGGCAGCCTCAGAGTCGGCGGCTGCCCGGAACAGGCCTCAGACGGCCCAGCCTGCCGAGCTTCCTGCGCCCGATTCTGGCTCACCGACCTCAGCAGCACCGCCAGCCGCGCCCGCTGAAACGCGCCCTGACTTGGGGCCAGCCGACCTCTCCGCGGTGCCGCAAACGGACTCCACGCCGAAAAAGTAGCCTGCAGACAGACGCAACAATCCTGTCCGCTTGCGGTCAGCGCCCCCGTCTGAGTTTGTCCACTTCAGATTCCTGCGTGTGCCGGCGTGTTCCGGCTAAAGCACTGCCCGTGGCTTGAACTCACTCTAGTTGAAATATGCCCGGTTCTTTTCCGCAAACTCCGCCTTGTCCGCAGGCAGCTCGTCGAGGACATAGATCGCATTCTGCGCACAAACCGAGGCGCAATTGCCACAATCGATGCACTCATCCGGATTGATGTATACCTGCGACACGGTGCCGGCGGCCGCATCGGCAGCCATGGGCGCAATAGCCGCGGTGGAACACTCTTCTACACAGACAAAGTCTTTGGTACAGGCGTCAGTAACTACGTAAGCCATTAAGAAATCGCTCCTTGCCCGCTGCGCAAGCCTTAGGCCTACGCGTTGCGGCTCTTCATTTGAGGCTATCGGGGCGGGTCCGGCCCGCACCGTGACAGGAGTCACGCACGTCGCCTCATTCGCAAGTTTCAAACTCGAAATGGCCTGATTTTCCGGCGCGATTCCCAATCGGGAAACTCCACCAGTAAGGTTTGAACGCACGCAACAGGGCATTCCCGGACATCCATTCAGAAGACCCGCACACGCAACCCGGCGCTGACCACAAAGGAAGACATGGCCCCATACGTAAACTGCGGCCAGCACTGGTACTCCACATCCGCCGCGCGCACGTAGAGCCTCCGCCTCACCTTCAAGTCGACTCCGCCGCCCACCGTCACCACAAGGAACCTGCCTCGCGCCAGGTCATACGGAAAGTTGAAATCGCCAAACCCAACCATGCCCTTGCCATAGGCCTGCAGATTGCCGAAGCTGTGGTGATAGCGCGGACCAACCGAGTAGGTCTCCGTGTGCACATTCGCTCGCTGGTTCAGCTCCACCCAGCGGCCCTCCAGTTCCACTCCTAGAGGGCTCTGCGCATCCAGATCCACAAAGCCCGTCACGCCTCCCATGGTGCGCACGCCGTATTGCAGGTAGATCCCCGAACCCGCCACTCCGGCTGAAACCAGCAGTCGGCCCGCATCTCCGTCTGGAACCGTCTGGCCGTGCGCCCCGGCAACCAGGCAAAGGCTCAATGCCAGCGTCACAGCCGCATTTGACCGCTCCCTTTGCCATCTCGTCATTTTTTTTGCTCTAGTTCGTGATGATCAACATCACGTTCTGGTAATGAACCATGTTGGTGGTGGTCCCCGTCGCGGTTACCTCGATCACGTACGTGCCCGGCGTCGCGCTGCCCATACTCATCCCGCCGCAGCCGGCCATCAGCAGGGTTGCCGCTGAGAGCAACATCGCCAGCAACACATTCCAGACTCCCGTGTGCCGCCTGCGAAATCTCCACAAGATTCCTCCGAACAGCAGGCTGAACGACAGCAGCGCCCCGGCCAGCGATCTCCTACGGCCGGGGCTCTGCCCGTTCATGGCCGATGCGCCTCCGCTCAGCGGATCATTGGTGTCAATCGTCAATTGATCCGAGGCGGTCCCGTTGGCGGCCAGCGCGACGCTGAGCGGCGAAAAGTGACAGGTGACCCCCGCCGGCAGCGACCCGCAACCCAGCCCAATGGAGTCAGCAAATCCGGCGCTCGACGTCAGCGTCACGATCACAGTCGCATTTTGTGTTGTCTTCAGCGTGATCGTCGGCTCCAGCGAGACACTGAAGCTCCCTGCCGTGCCCGCAATCTCAACCCCTTGCGACGTCGACGAGACGTCGATCGCGTCGCCGCCATAAACCGCGACCACGGAGTAATTGCCGTTGGGCAACGTCGGCGTAAAACTGGCCACGCCGCTGGCGTCGAGCGTAGACGTACCCAGGACTGTGCTACCGCTCGTGAACGTGACCGTACCAGCCGGCGCAGGACCTGATGCAGCAACAACCGTAGCCACCAGCACCGCCTGCGGACTCGCGCCTGTTGTCTTCGAAGTCGTCAGCTGGGTCGTCGTGGCAATGGGAGATACCGTTTGGCTGATCGGCGAGGAACTGCTCCCGGTGTTGACCGTGTCGCCCCCATAGCTTGCGGTCATCGTGTGCGTTCCCACGGTCAGCGCAGAAGTAGTGAACCTGGCCACCGCCGGACTGCCCGCCAGAGCCCCCGTTCCGATCGTTACGCCGCTATCGAGAAAATTTACCACCCCGCTTGCTGCTGTGTTTCCGCTCGCGCTAATCGTTGCTGTAAACGTCACCGGGCTTAAGTACGTCGAAGGATTCCCGGACGACGTGATCGCAATAGTCGTCGCCGTCTGCACAGTCTCGTTGAGGACCTGCGATGTGCTGCCCTCGATGCCTTTTGCCGCATCGCCTCCGTATGTCGCCGTGATCGGGTGAGCGCCCCCACTCAGTTTTGTCGTGTAGGCTGCCGTCGCGCTTCCATTCAACACCACGTTCTGCAGAATTGTGGTGCCGTCGATGAACGTGATACTTCCGTCCGGCGTCACGCCTCCCCCTCCCAACGCAGCCGCCGTCGCTGTCAGCGTGACGCTCTGTCCTGGCAAGGACGGGTTCGCGCTTGAGGCCACGCTTGTTGAAGTGCCTTCAAGCACGTCCTGCATCAGCGGTGGCCTGGGCTGTCCCAACCCGTTCGGGTCTGTCGAGCTCGAACTCGTGTGCCCCGGATCTCCGCTATACGATGCGGTGATCGGGTGTTTTCCCACCGCAAGCATCGCCGTCGAACTCACCGCCGTCGCGGTGGTTGCCGCTCCGCCCAGCGCCACGCCGGACGCAAGCGTGGTTGATCCGTCAAGGAAGGTCACCGTTCCCGTAAGGTTGCCCGCACTCGCTCCCGTCGTGACCGTCGCCGTCAAGGTCACGCCCTGGCCAAAGCCCGATGGATTCAGGCTTGACGCCACCGTTGTGGTTGTCGAATTGACGGCGGTTGCATCGCCCACCATTTCAATCGCAAGCGGCGAGTTCACCGTATCGCCCGCATTGCCGACGTTGATGATACCTGCCACGGGATTGCCCGCCACCATAGGCGCAAACACCACCCCTGCCGCGCAATCGCCGGCTACCGCAAGCGGTGGATTGCCGATCGTGCAGGTGGTCGTCGCCGCATCGAGCGCCGTGTTCGCTCCCGGGCTCATCGCGGTTATATCGAGCGCTGCGTTCCCGTCGTTCTCAATCGTCTGGCTCATCGCCGCAGACTTGTCGAACTGCCGCACCGGAGTCGCAACCCCCAGCACAGCCACATTTCCCTCGACCTCCCTCACAACCATGTTGAGCGTATCGGCGACAAACAGATTGCCCTTCCCATCCAACGCCAGCCCTGTCGGCCCGTAAAACGTCGCGGCGTTCACCGTACCGCCCTGGTAGAGATTGCCAACGCCCGCCCCGATTGCTGTCGAGATACCCAGGCTCGCCGCATTCACCTTGCGAATCGCATTGTTTTGCGTGTCGGCAATCAATACATTCCCGGCTGCATCCACCACCACGCCCGACGGTCCCCACAATCCAGCCTGGCTGGCTGGCCCGCCGTCGCCCGAGTACGCCTGTGTGCCCGTTCCTGCCAGCGTCGCGATTGTGCTCGTCGCCGTGATCCCGCCGCCAACGGCCGCGACCTCGCGCAAGCGATTGTTCCCCATGTCCGGGATGTACATGTTTCCGGCGGCATCAAACGCAACGGCGTGGGGATAATTCAACTCCGCACCTGTCGCCAGCCCTCCATCGCCGGAGTAGCCTCCGTCCCCATTCATGTTGGTAAAGCCGTTCCCCGCCACCGTTGAAATAGTTCCGGTCGCGCCGCTCACCATCCTGATCCGGTGGTTCCCCGTATCGGCGATGAAGAGATTTCCCCCAGCGTCAAGAGTCACGCCCTGCGGCAGCCTCAACCGCGCCGCGTTGGCCGGCCCTCCGTCCCCCAAAGGACCGCTGTTGCCGCCGCCGCCGGCCACCGCCGTAATCACCCCGGTCGCCGAGGCAATCATCCTGATCGCATTGTTGCCCGTGTCGGCAACGTACAGGTTCCCCGCGCCGTCGACTGCCACACTCGTAGGGTTGTTTAGGGTCGCTGCAGAAGCCGGGCCCTGTTCGCCACTATCATGAGGCGCGCCGTTGCCGGCGATCGTCGCGATCACGCCGGGCGCGGAACAGGCAGTTCCCCGGATCGTTGCCGTCGCCTTGCCGGCGCAAACCATGCGGATCCGGTTGTGTCCGCTGTCGGCGATGTACAGGTTCCCCGCGCCGTCCACCGCTACGCCTGCGGGCAGGCAGAGCTCCGCACTTGTCGCGGCATTCCCATCCCCAACCGAACCCAGGTAAGTGCCGTTTCCGGCCACAGTAAGCTCGTTGCCCGGAACCAGAACCCCCAGACTCCCCGTTCCCACGCCCCCCAGGAAAGTAACGCCTAAAACGCGCCCAGCGGCGTCCTCTAGTTCCACCGCGCCCATGCGCACTCCGGGAGCCGACGGACTAAACGCAACGTACTCCGTGCAGGTTTGTCCCAGGGCGTTGAATGTCGCTGTCCCGCAGGTCGAAGCACCAGCGCCATGGGCGAAATCCATCCCCGCCGCGCCCATCGTCAGCACTTCCACGCTGCTCACCGCGCCGGTCGCTGTCGCCGTCACCGTCACACCGCGGGCCGCGGAGGCGATTCCCACGGGCTGGCTCCCAAACTGCGCCTGCGCCGCCGCGGCCATCAGCAGCAGTCCCGACGCCAGCCACGCGTTCCTCTCTCCGCGCCGCGCGCACGAGTGTCTTGAAGACTCTCCGCTGGATGATGGTCGCTCCATTGCTGCGCGGGAATCAGGTTCCCGCCCATAGGCCACCGGCGGATTGGCAGGCATTTCGGCCAAACCTTCGTGATCGCTCACGGTCTTCACAGATCAGGCTAGCGGGCACCGCTCTGCCGTGAATGAAATCGGGAGAGGGATTTTTCCTCGCGGTCCTGTTCCGGGAATCTGCTCGGGGCGCGGGAATTTCTCTTTCGTTTCGCTGCGGTCGCCTTCTGCGAGCACCAGCCCGCCAATCCGTAGAACCTACGGCAGCACGTACGCGGGATTAATGGCCGCTTGCATCGCCGCGGCAAAGCTCTCCCACGTGCACGACTCGTCAGTTCCGCTGCATCCCGGCACAAAGATCTCCGCGGCGGCCAGCCGATTGGCCTTGGTCAGCGGTTGCAAGTGGCGCATCTGCTCAAGTGTTTGCGCCGTGTACTCCATGCGCACAAACGGCTTGCCGCCATCGGCCGGACGCCACACTTCAAACAGCAGCGCGCCGCCCGGAGGCGTATCGTCCGCGCGTCCATCTATGATCCAGTTGATGCCCAGCGAACCCGCCGCAGCAGCAATGTTCGAATCGTGGCCCGCGATGATCAACAGCCGGTCGCCCGGCTTCTGGAGCGCCCCGGCCACGGGCTTCCCCGTTACGTTCTGCTCCAGGCTCTTCTCAATCTTGTCCAGCATGTTTGCGGCGTTCATGCGTGCCACCGGCCGCGTCCGGTAGTTGTAATCCCAGCCCGCCGAACAGAGCTGCATCAGCGCGCGCAGCGCCGCCCCGTCTACGCAGCCCCAACCCACATCGGCGTCAGGCATGCCCGTGGTGTATTCGAGCAGAAAATTCTCTGCAAACGTTGCAGCGCTCGTCACCGGCCCGCTATAGGCCGACGAATAGGCGGTGCTTCCGCCAAATTTTGCGGGGATGTCGAAGATCGAGGTGCGTTTCGATGCGAGCGGGTCCACATGTCCGCATCCGGCCAGCACACGATCCATCGCTGCCAACTGCGGATGGAGGGCTCTAGTCAGCGAGTTCGGATCGCCGCCAATTCGCCCCGCTATCGCTGCAGCGGCCAGCGCCTCGTCCCCGGGATGCGGCCCGCCCACCATACGAAACAGCGGATCTACGGTTCCTTCCTTCTGCGCGTGAACCTCAACCGTGCATCCGGGGAACATGCCTTCGGCCAGTGCCTTCCCTGTTTCGATGGTGCGCTCATCAGTGTCGGCAATGATCGTCACATGCGCCGCATCGTCGCAGCCCGTGGCAGCGAACAGTCCCTGCCTCGCAAAGTTCGCGCGATCCCATATCCCAAAAAGCTTGATCGCCTGGTAGCCATGCGGCGTCAGGTAGCTCGGTGGCACATCCCACTTGGGCCACGGCGCGGCTGCAAACTTGTTAATCGAACTGCCCTCGGTAATCGGCGAGCGAGTGCCGTGCCGGCTCAACACCACCACAAACTGCAGGGTCGCATTTGACAGGCTCGGATTTGAGTTGCCGTCCTGGCCGGCGCTTTGAGCCGCAGCCGGATCTCTTGCATCCGCCGTGGCGTTCTGCCCGGTAACGGTAGCGCTTACGGTCAAGAGTCCCGCAAAACAGAGATGCAGCCGCAACGCGGCACGGAGGTTCATTCGAATTCCTCGTCTTCTTCTTGGGGTCAAATCGGATGAATGCAAATGGTGCGCCCGGAGAGATTCGAACTCCCGACCTAACGCTCCGGAGGCGTTCGCTCTATCCAGCTGAGCTACGGGCGCGCTCTATAAGCATACCGCATTTGGGTATTCCGGACTTCCCAGGCCTGCCTGCAGCGTTCGGTCCCTAGCCTCAGTCCCGAGTCCCTCAGTCCCTTAGTCCCTTGTTCCCTTGTTCCCTGCTTTTACGCAGCTCTTCCATCACCGACTGGATCAGCTGCTTGGCTCCCTCCATGCCCGCCAGCACTGCCTGCAGATCCAGTGCCGGCTTCGATGGGTTGCGGCTCGAGGCACAATACACGCCGTGTTGCCCCACCATGATCAGCGAGTCGGTCAGCAGGTCAAGCGCCACCGCCAGCCGGCCCCGCTCCACGCCCATCATGAACTCGTGCCGTTCCAACTCGGTCCGCTTCTCGTTGAAGATATCCATCTCTCCAGCCTAAACGAAGCGCCGACTCGAATCGCCAATCCCTCAAAAAGTTCAAACCCCCAGATGCCGCATGTACTCGGCATCCAACCGGAGCTCTTCAATCGGCTCCATCTCGAACTGCTCCTGCTCCACAAAGTAGTACTTCAGTCCCGTGGCCGCGCGCATGATCGGCGCGTAATCTATCTTGCCTTTGCCCAGCACCGTCATCGTCTCTTTGCCATCGGCTCCCGGAATCATGTCCTTCACATGCATCAGCGGGAAGCGCTTCGGCGTCTTGCTCAGGTAGTCCACGGGATTATGTCCTGAAGCGAATACCCATCCAGCGTCCATCTCGAAGACCACCACCTTTGGATCGGTAAGCCGCAGCAGTTCGTCGTACACCAGCGTGCCGTCGATCACTGCAAACTCCGGCGTGTGGTTGTGAACGCCAAACGTCATCCCCGCAGCCTTCACCTTCTCGCCAATCCGGTTGAACTCGCCGGCAATCCAGTGCCAGTCGTCAAGCGTCGGCGGTCCCTTCTTCGCCGGGTCGCGGTGCATTCCTCCAGACGACGAACAGACGATGTACTCAAGTCCCAGCGTCTGCCCGTACTCGATCCACTTGTCCAGCTCGGTCTCGAGGACGTTCAGCGCATGGTGCGTGCTCACGCAGCGCAGCCCGGCATTGTCCATCGCCTTGCGAAAATCCTTCGCCGTGCGGTCGTAGTAGCCCGCCGCCTCAACCACCGTGTAGCCATCCGCATGCACCTTGGCCAGCGTCCCTTCAAAATCGGTGGGCAGCTGGTCGCGCACCGAATAGAGCTGCAGCCCCAGCGGCTTCTTCATCGGTTTGGCCGCCAACCGTGCGGCGCCGGTCATTGCCACGGCCGCAGCTGCGCCCGTGGTCTTCAGGAATGTTCTGCGCGAAGTATTACTCATCTGCTTCATCTCCCTTTTTGAACCTTTCTAAGCCCCGGCTTCTACGTCCTGATCGTCTTCGTCTGCGCGTCCCACCGGACTACACCGCCATGCAAGAACGACTGGTTCGCCATGTGGCAGCCAATGGCCGCGTTGTGTCCGAACAACTCGTCTTCCACCACGTGCTCCCGGGTCACAATCGCGTTGAAAAAGTTTCCCAGGTGCGCGGCTGTATCGTCATAGCCCTGCGGCAGCGTGAAGCTCTCCCCATCGCCCGGCGCAGGAAGCGTCTCAGGGTGCGCAGCCTTCCATTCTTCCTGCCCCTTCGCGCGCTGTGCAGCCGTCATTCCGCCCCATCCGTAGCCTTCAAACTTCGGCCGAACGTCCTGCGGCGTAAACGTCACCGTTTTGCCTGTCAGCACCATCGTGCCTGTCGATCCGTAGATCTTGATCCCCTCGTCGCCATCGCTGTTCGCCTGGTTACAGTGCAGGTGCAGGTGGATGTTGCCGTTCTCCGTCGGAAAGTCGTACACCGTCTTCAGCAGGTCAGGAAACTCGCGGCCGTCCTTGTAGTGATAAATTCCGCCGGTGGAGTAGGCCCGGCTGGCTGGCGTGTGGATCCCGGTAATTACCTGGATCCCGCTCAGCAGATGCACAAACAAATCTCCGCCCAGTCCCGATCCAAAATCCCTGAAGCAGCGCCAGCGGAAAAACTTCTTCGTGTCGAATGGTTGTTCCGGTGCGTCCACCAGGAACCCCTTCCAATCAATCGTCTCCGGGCTCGCGTCCGGCGGAATCGGGTAAACCCACGCGCCTCCCGGCGAGTTCCGGTTCCACTGCGCATCAATTTCGTGCACATCGCCCAGCCGGCCCGAGGCGTAAATCTCTCTGGCCTTTGCGTACAGGACCGAGCTCACCCGCTGGCTCCCCGCCTGAAATATTGCTTTGTGTGCCGCAACGCCCTCCACCATCGCGTATCCGTCTTCCACGCTGTGCGACATGGGTTTCTCGCAGTACACGTCCTTGCCCGCCGCAACCGAATCGAGAGTGATCCGCCGGTGATGATGATCCGAGGTGGCCACCAGAATCGCTTCCACGTCTTTGCGATCCAGCAGCCTCCGGTAGTCGCCCGTGGTGTCAAAGTCCGCGCCGTAGGCCTCTTTTCCGGCCTGCAAGCGGGTCGAATACAAATCCGCCGACCCCACGCAAACCCCCGTCGACACGTTGCGCGCCGAGCGCAGCAGGTCGCAGCCGCGAATCCCCGTGCCCACAATCGCAAATCGAATCTTGCGGCCGTCCGCAGCGGCCTGCGCTCCCAGTTCCGGCGGGTCCAGTAAAGTGGACTTCACTGCCGCACCCGCGACCGCCGCGCCCGCTCCCAAGCGCACAAAATCCCGCCTCGACATCCATGCTGTTTTCATAGCCGCTCCGTGGTGCGAACGCAATTCTCGCTTGTCGCACGATGCTATGTCCAATGCGCACCGACGAGTTCGGATTTCGCGCTTGTCGTCACCCCTGTTCAACGCCCTGCCGCCCAATCATGACAAAATGGACCAGACCCGTCATGACTGAAGAAAACATCGCTGTATCCGTGCCCACCGAAGAAGTCGCTCAAGAGCCCGCTCAAGAGCCGGTCACCGAGACCGTACGCGAACCAGAGCCCGAAGCCCCTCCAGCCCCCGAGCCCGAGCCTCCCAGCAAACCCATCGGCGATCCTCCGCCCGAACCGGCTCCAGTTAAGGAGCCGCCCGCAGAAGAAGAACCAACCGAATCCTTCGCCGACGCTCTTCGCGACTTCGAGCGCAGCCACTCGCATAAACCTGCGTCCGGCGCAAAGCAGTTGGAAGGCACCGTCGTCTCCCTCTCCGCCGACCAGGTCTTCCTCGACATCGGCTACAAGACCGAGGGCGTCCTGCCCCGCTCTGCCTTTGCCAACAACGCTGAGGGCGTCAAGCCCGGCGACAGCTTCCCTGTCTCCGTCACAGGCCGCAATGAGGAGCATTACTACGAGCTCTCCCGCTTCAAAGTCGCGCAGCCTCGCGACTGGACGGCCCTCGAAGAGGCCTTCAACCAGAAGCTTGCCATCGTCGGCACCGTCACTGCGGTCATCAAAGGCGGTCTCTCCGTCGATGTGGGCGTGCGCGCCTTCATGCCCGCAAGCCGCAGCGGAACCAAGGACGCAGTCGAGCTCGAAAAGCTCGTCGGCACTGAGATCACCTGCCGCATCACCAAGCTCGACACCACGGATGAAGACGTCGTCGTCGACCGCCGCGTCGTCCTTGAAGAACAGGCCCGCGCCGCCAGTGCAACGCGTCATGCCGCCATGGCTGTCGGTGACGTCCTCCCCGGCACCGTGCGCACGCTCATGCCCTACGGAGCCTTCGTCGATCTCGGTGGTATTGACGGTCTGCTCCACATCTCCGACATCGCCCACACCCGCATCGCCAAGCCTGAAGATGTGCTCTCCGTCGGTCAGGAGCTCCAGGTCCGCATTCTCAAAATCGATCCTGACACCAAGAAGATCTCCCTTGGCCTCAAGCAGCTCCAGGCTGAGCCCTGGGCCACCGCGCCTGACCGCCTGCAAGCCGGCCAGCGCGTCTCCGGCACCGTCACCCGCCTCATGGACTTCGGTGCATTTGTCGAGATCGAGCCCGGCGTTGAAGGTCTCATTCACATCTCCGAAATGTCCTGGGGCAAAAAGATTCGCCATCCCAGCGACGTCCTCAAGCAGGGCGACCGCGTCGATGCTGTCATCCTGTCCATCAAGCCTGAAGAACGCCGCATCGCGCTCGGCCTCAAGCAAACCCTCGCCGATCCCTGGGTCGATGCACAGCGTACCTTCGCCGTCGGCTCCCAGGTGGAAGGCCCTGTCACCAAGCTCATGAACTTCGGCGCCTTCGTTCAGATCGCCGAGGGCGTCGAAGGTCTCGTCCACATCAGCGAGATTGTCGCCGACCGCCGCCTGAACCATCCATCCGATGCTCTGCGCGCTGGCCAAGTCGTCAAAGCACAGGTCCTCGCCATCGATTCTGAAAAACGCCAGATCAAGCTCTCGATGAAGCAGCTCATCCCCTCTGACATTGATGAGTTCATTGCAGAACACAAAGTCGGCGACGAAGTTTCCGGCCGCGTAGTTGAGTTGTCAGGAAAAAAGATCGTAGCAGAGTTGGGCGAAGGCATCCGCGCAACAGGCAATGCAGCCGCTGCTCCCGTTGCGCAACCCGACACTCCAGCTGCCGCCACACCCGGAGCGCCCGACCTCTCAGCGCTCTCCTCCATGCTCAAGGATCGCTGGAAAGGCAACACGCAGGCCGCCTCGGCCGCACCCGAACCCCTGGCAGAAGGCCAGATCCGCCGCTTCAAAATCAAGAAGCTCGATGCGGAAGCAAAGAAAATCGAAGTGGAGCTGGCCTAGACCCAGCTCCGCTTTTCCTATATATAAATCCCATCGATATAGCACCACTTCCAGTCTTCTCCGCGCTCGGCTGACTGGATCAGCGGATGCCCTGTTTCATTAAAGTGCGCCCGCGCATGACGCCCCGGCGAAGAATCGCAGCAGCCCACATGCCCGCACTCCAGGCACATGCGCAGATGCAGCCACTTCTGGCCAAGTTTCATGCACTCTTCGCACCCCTTTGTCTGCGGTTTCACCTTCTTCAGGTGTTCCGCTACGTGACTGCATTTGGCAGTCGCCATGGTGGCCTCCTTGCGGGAAAATTTCCTGCTCAACCACCTAAGCATACTGCCCCTCCAGCCGGGCGCAACCTAAATCGCCTCGCTCGGTGACGCCCTCACTCCGTCCAGGCCTTAGCCCGCTCCACCGCGCGCTGCCACTGGCCGCGCCGCGCTTTTCGGTCAGCCGCGTCCATCTGCGGCTCGAAACGCGTATCGCCCTTCCGCTTGGCCCGCAACACCTCCGGGCCCGCCCAGAATCCCGTCGCCAAGCCCGCCAGATAGGCCGCGCCCAGCGCCGTTGTCTCCGTCACCTGCGGACGCACCACCGGCACGCCCAGCACGTCCGCCTGGAACTGCATCAGCAGATCGTTGACGCTCGCCCCGCCATCCACCCGCAGCGCCGCCAGCGGAGTTCCCGTCTCGCTGTGCACCGCCTCCAGAACGTCCGCCACCTGGAAGGCGATCGCCTCCAGTGCCGCGCGCGCAATGTGCCCCGGCCGGGTGTCGCGCCGCAATCCGATCAGCATGCCCGCCGCGTGCGCATCCCAGTGCGGAGCGCCCAGCCCCACAAACGCCGGCACAAACACCACGCCACCCGTATCCGGCACGCTCGCGGCCAGCGCCTCCACATCTCCAGACGATCCAATCAGCTTTAAATTGTCGCGTAGCCACTGCACCACGGCCCCGCCGATAAAGATGCTCCCCTCCAGCGCATACTCCCTGCGCCGTCCCGCACTTGCGGCCAGCGTCGTAATCAGCCTGTGACGCGAACGCACAAACTCCGTCCCCACATTCTGCAGCAGGAAGCACCCGGTCCCGTAGGTGTTCTTGGCTTCCCCGGCGCTCCAGCAAAGCTGCCCGAAAAGCGCCGCCTGCTGATCGCCCGCAATCCCCGCAATCGCAGCACCGCCCAGCCCCAGCGTTGTGGTCACTTCCCCCACCTTTTCGCTCGACCACGCCACCTCCGGCAGCATGCTCGCCGGAATCCCGAAGATCTTCAGCAGTTCCTCGTCCCACTCGCCCTTCACGATGTTGTAGAGCAGCGTCCGCGACGCATTGGTCACGTCCGTCACATGGCGCTTCCCGCTCGTCAGATGCCAGATGAGCCAGCTGTCGATGGTCCCAAACGCCAGCTCGCCCCGTTCCGCGCGCGCCCGAGCCCCTTCGACGTTGTCGAGAATCCAGGCCACCTTAGTTGCGGAGAAGTAGGGGTCCAGCACCAGCCCTGTCCTCGAAGACACACTTTCCCCAGCCCCACTCTCCTCCAAAGCCCCGCACCGCGAAGCGGTCCGCCGGTCCTGCCACACAATCGCCTTGTGAATCGGCTTGCCGGTCGCTCGTTCCCAAACCACCACCGTCTCGCGCTGGTTCGTAATGCCGATCGCCGCTACATCCCGCGGACGCGCCCCGATCTTGCCCAGCACCTCCACCGCGCACGAAAGCTGGCTGGTCAAGATCTCCGTGGGGTCGTGCTCCACCCACCCCGCCTGCGGGTAAAATTGCTCAAACTCGTGCTGTGCCGTGGCGGCAATCGTCCCCGCCTCCTCAAAGAGAATTGCGCGGGAACTCGTCGTTCCCTGGTCCAGCGCAAGTACGTATCCCATAGTCGTCCTTCACCTTTCGGCAACCAGTCAAACACGCCCGGAGGGTTTTGAGCAAGGATGCCTCCTCCACTAAGTTCAGTAAGTTCAAGCATTCATTGAAGATCCACGCTATCTGCTCCGCCGATTGCGCATAGAGGTACGATCGGCGCAAATCTTAATCGAATTCCCACGCGGATTCTCGTATCCTTAAAAGGGATCCCCCCACCTGGCTGGTGGCCAATCTGACGAAGGAGATTTCGAATGGCAGATACGACCAAGAAAGCCAAAGCACCCGCTAAACCACGCACGACCGCCGTGAAAAAGGAAAAAGTTGCCAAGAAGGCAGCCCCGTCGATGCCCCCACGCGAAGAGATTGAGAAGCTCGCTCGCGCCTATTGGGAGCAGCGCGGCTATCAGGACGGATTCGCCGAGCAGGACTGGCTCCGTGCTGAGCAGGAACTGCTCAAAATGGCCTCCTAGGCCGTCCAAAGCTGATCAATCACGTCTCGCACTTGACGGTTGAGTCCCGGGACAATTGGCCTTGCGCCTCAAAAGCTAACCAACACATGCGGCATGGGTTACACATCCGCTGCTGACGAAGCCTTTAGACCCGGCGGCCCAGGAAACGCGCCGTTGCCGGAACGCAGGTCGCGGACCAACGTGTGAACCACGCTTGCGCCCGTCACGGGCGCTAGTCTGCCCCTGCTTGCGCAGATCCGCACACTACTTGTTGGTCGCCGCATAATCAGGCACTTTTGGCGTAAACCTCTTCGCCACAAACTCCTGAAACAGGTTTCCCGCCGCGCTGCCCAGAGTTCCAAGCCCTGTTCCCTCAAGGGTCAGAGCCACTCCGTTCCGGCTGGCCGCCGGATAGTAAAGATTCGAGATGCCGCCGGCTGCCAGGCTGCCCAGAAACCCTGAGTAGGCAAACTGCGTGCGTCCGTTGTCGCCCTTGCACACCACCGCCCACGCAATGGCATGCCAGATCCGCGAGCGAGTCGTCCCCGTTCCCTTGTAGAAATAACGCGGATCCTGCTTGAACAGAGCGGGAAGAACGGCTCCGCCCAGAAGGTTGCCGATAAAGCCGTCGGCATAGTTCGCTCCATAGCGCTTGGCGTACCCCTGTGCGCCCTGCCCATAGCCACTCAAGGAGTTTTGGGCCTGCTCCATGCCTGCCACTGCGCCCGTCGATAGCCAGGTGAAGGGATCCACCGACCACCGCAGTGCCAGCATGTACTTCTCCCGCGTAGTCAGCGGGGGCGCATTCGGATCATAGGTAACGTAGAAGTTGGGAATCACGCCCAGCACGCGCTGGTGCACTTCTTCGTGGAACTCTTCTTGGGCGATGTCCGCTTGCGTCGCCGTCACATTCACCTCGGCGGTCGCAGTCGCCATCGGTAGCACGATGGTGTGCGCGTCGTAGCTCTCGCCCCAGCGCAAAACCCCCGAAACCGTCCGCGTGCTAAATCCCTTTGAAGACACAGCGAGTTCGAAATCCCCCGCAGGCACATTCACGAAGTTGAACGCACCGGAGCTGTCGGTCGTTTGCGTTCGCACCGTGCCTGAGTCCTTAAGCGTCAGCGTAACCAGGGCTCCCTCGTACTCCTCTCCATCCGCGCTGGCCACCGCGCCCAGAATGTTCGCCGGCAGATCTTCTCCGGCCGACTGAGGCGCCCGTGTCCCGCTTCCACCATCCACCGGGGAAACCGGTACCGCGCTCTGAGCAATGGCCACCGGTATCCAACCCAGCAGCGCAACGCAAAGAAACGCAATCCGGCATCGGATGGACACACCAGCCCATGCCCTGTTTCTGCATTGTGGATTTGTTTGCTCCCCGCTCAGACCCGGCCTCAATGCCGCAATAGAAGATATTCCTCAATGAGCGAGGATCTAATGCTGCTCTCGACTTAGACGGGCAAAGCAGGGCGACGGGTTATCTGGGTCCCGCGCCCACGCCAGGGCCTATCGACCTACTGAACCTCCCCGATAAACACTCCGTAGGGGCCCAGTTCGATCGCTCCGATCGTCCGGGGATCCGTCCCACCCGGACTTTTCAACAGTGTCTCCACCTTCTCTGGTGCAATGCCAACCCCACCGATCGCCAGATTCACCGTCTGCGGTTCGGCCGTAAAGTTCACGCTCACCACCACCTGCCCTGCTCCTGGCGCCTGCCGCATCCAGCTCAACACCTTGATGTTGTCGGTATCCAGCATGATGTTGGCCCCGCGCTCCATCGCCGGAACCGTCTTCTTCAACTGGATCAGGCTCTTGTACCAGGCCAGCAACGAGCGAGGATCGTTCGTTTGCGCGGCCACGTTGATCGTCTTTGCGCTTGGTGGCACCGGCAGCCACGGATCTCCCGTCGTGAATCCGGCCTTGTCGCTCGCATCCCACTGCATCGGCGTCCGTTCGCCGTCGCGGCCTTTCTCCTTCGGCCATCCCGTAACGCCGATGGGGTCTTTTACGTCCTGCTTGCGCTTCGGCGGCGTCGTCTTCATGCCGATCTCGTCTCCGTAGTAGAACAGCGCCGCTCCCCGGCTCGCGAACAGAATCGTCGACAACACCCGCTGAATCTCCTCATCGTGGACGCCGTCGCCATAGCGCATGTCCAGCCGCGGATTGTCGTGGTTGTCGAACAGCAACAGCGGAACGTGCGCGCTCAGGTGCGTCTCGGCGTCCACCAGCTTGGATCGAAACGTCGCCACGTCCAACTTGTTGATGAACGCCACCTGCGTATCCATCGGCAGGTGAAACTCCGGCTTGCCCGGTGGCCCGTACATCTTGGTCAGCTCTTCAATGTTGGGCAGGTAGGTCTCGCCTATCAGTACCCGCGTCCCTGGAAACGTCTCCAGGTTGAACTTGTCGGTCGCCGCACGCATCTCCTGCATCACTGGATGCAGTCCCGGCTGGTTGTCGGTCTTTGAGCCGTCCAGTTGCGGGTCGCCGTATGCGTTGATGATGACCTTGCCATCCTTGTCTCTCACCACGCCCTCATCGGCCAGGCTCGGATCCTCGTAGAGCGTCGTGATCGCGTCAAACCTGAAGCCGCCCACTCCGCGCTTCAACCAGAAGTGCGCCACATCCTCAAAGGCCGCGTGCACCTGCGGGTTGTGCCAATTCACGTCCGGCTGCTGAATGTAGAACTTGTGATAGTAGTACTGCCGCGTCTTCGCGTCCCACTCCCACGCTGAATGACCGAAAAGCGACTGCCAGTTGTTGGGAGGCACCGTCTTGCCGGTGGCACGATCGACCTTGCCGTCGTGCCACACATACCAGTCGCGATAAGGATTGTCCCTCGACGAACGCGACTCGAGAAACCACTCGTGCTGGTCTGACGTGTGGTTCATCACCATGTCCATCAGCACCCGTATGTGCCGCTTGCCCGCCTCCGCCACCAGCCGGTCAAAGTCAGCCAGGGTCCCGTACTGCGGATCGATGTTCTTGTAGTCGGAGATGTCGTAGCCGAAGTCCACTTGCGGCGAGGGATACACCGGCGTCAGCCAGATCGCATCCACACCCAGCTCCTTCAGGTAGTCCAGCCGCTCGGTAATTCCGTTCAGATCGCCGAGTCCGTCACCGTTCGTGTCTTGAAAGCTGCGCGGATAAATCTCGTAAATCACCGCGTTCTTCCACCAGTCCTTTACCTCAGCCTGGTTCCTCTTCTGCTCAGCTTGGCCTTTGTTGCCGGGCTTGGTTTTCACTGTCGGGGTCTGTCCTCCTGCGGTCGGTGCAGCGGTCGCAAAAACCAGGGCCATCAGCAGCGCAATAGTGCAATTCCAAATTCCTTTTCGGATCTTCGAGTCCATTGCTTTCACCTCGCACTTGCTCCGATGTTCATCTCAATCGGCAACAGCTCAACTCACACAAACTACCACGCTGGAGCGGCAGCCCGCCCCACTACTGCGGATTGCTTTCCTCTGGAACTTTGCCTCCTTCACCAGACCTTTGCGGCGAAGTCAGCTTCATCCGGTTAAACTCCACGCCGAAGTGCGGATTCTCCCGCGTTCCATTGATCTGGATCGGCACTTCGGTCCCCGCGCCGTCCTTCTCGAAGTACCGGTCCACGGGTTTCAGCAGCAATCCCTTCCAACCCCCCACCATCGCTGAAACTGTCGCCTGCATCTTGGCCTTCCCGCGAAAATCCAGCGCGCCGCCCTTCACTCCGTAAGTTCCTTTCAGGTCAATCACGGCTCCCGGCACCGTGTACTCCAGGGCCGGCAGCGTGATCAGGGCGTTCTTCATCAAGTAAGTCCCTTTCATCGTCGACAGCACCTCCGGCTGGCCGCTCTGCTTAGCTTCTTTGGGCCGTCCCTGCCCGCGCGCGCTCAACTCCAGGATGCGGGCCTGAATTTTGGCGCTCGTAAACTCCGCATCATCAAGCGTAAAGGCGCCATTCAGGGTTAGACGCTCCTCCACGGGAACCGGCCCCGGCGGAATCTCCAGCGCAACCTTCGTTGCCAGCGCTCCCGTCAGCAGAGGAGCCCCGCCGTGGCTTGCCAACCGCAGAAAATCCTCAATCCTTCCCCGGTCCACGTTCACCGTGAGCGCAATATCGTGACCGCCCGGCTTTACTCCACCTCTTCCGTCCGGCTCGGCCTTCACCCCCACAATCGGCCCTTTTACCCACATGTGAGAGCCCCCCAGTGTCGCCTCCACGGGATCCAGCCACGTATCTCCGTTGGTCGCATCCACGCGTGCATGGAACTTCGTCTCCAGCGGGAGCGCCGTACCAAAGTGCGTCAGCCTGAAGTCCGGCGTCTTCGTCTCACCGTCGACGATCAGATCGCGCAGCGTTCCCCGGTAGCTTCCCGTCGAGCTCAAAATTCCCGCTATGCCTTTGAACCCGCTCAGATCCGCATTCTCAAAGCGGTAGCTTCCTGCCAACGGGCTCTCGCCGGGGTCCGCCACCAGCCAGGGCCCCAGGCTCCCCTTCGTATGGATCGTCCCCACTGGCCGCGGATTGGTCAGTTCCGCCTCAAAGCCCATGGCTCCGCCGCTCACGATGTCGGTCAGCTTCAGATGCGCGATCGCAAACTCCAGCGGCAGCTTGCCCGGCTTGCTCGTCTCCAGCGTCAAGTAAGCGCCCTCGCACTCCAGCGTCTCCACCTGGAAGTGCAGCAGGCTGGTTCCAGTCCCGCGCGCAGTCGAACCGGAATTCGCAACCTCCGCCGGCGAAGGTTGCTGTGTTTCATGCAGAAAGTGCGACCGTGGCGGCACATCCACTTCAAGCCCCTCCAGCCGCACCACAGGGATGCGAATCACCTGGCCCGGTTTGTAGTGGATCGGCGCATGAAACCGGAACTCCTTGAGCTCGATCAATGGCTTATCGGGTGCTATCTCCTCCGGTCCCGCCCCTTGACTCCCCGGTATTGCCACGCCCGCCACCTGCGCCGGAGGCCAGATCCTGAGCCCGTTGCCTTCCACCCACAGCCCGTCCCGCAGTGACAAGTGAAAGCTGTCCAGTTCCACCCGCGCATGAAAGTGCGCCGCCAGCCCCTCAACAATGTGCTCACGCAACATCGGCTCGGCACGGTACGCCAGCGTAATCACAACGCCGGCAAACACTGTCGCGCCTGTTAGCCCGCAGGCGACAGTCCACTTCAGAACCCGGTGCTTGCGCCAGAACCCTGCCAGTTTTCGCCTCCCACCATAGTCGGCTTGCTTACCATTGTCGCAGCAATCGTCACTGTCAATTGGATGCGCGATCCCGTGCCCGATTTCTTGAATGGACCCACAATGCCGTATCCTTCTTGGCACAGATGCAAGAGCTCAGAGAACACCTCGTAAAACTGCAGGCCGTAGAGTTGGACCGTGCTCGCGTCACTCAGGAAGCGCGTGCCTTGCCTGCCGAACTCGCGCAGGCCCACACCGCTCTTGCCGCCGGTCAGGCGCGGGCCGCCGAGGCCTCGCAAGCCCTCAGCACCGAGGAATCCCTGCGCACGCGACTCGACCGGGAAATTGCGACCCATCGCCAGAAGACTGCTCACTTCCGCGCCCAGCTTGACGCGGTCAAGACTCCCGAGCAGGCTGCCGCTATCGAGCACGAGATTCAATTTTCAACCACCGAAGCCGAACGCCTCGAAAACGAAGAGTTCGCAAGCCTCGAACGCACTGAGGCCCAGGAAGCCGTGCTCGCCCAGGCCCGCGCCCAGGTTGAAACGCTTGCCGGCGCCCTTGAGAAAACCCAGGCGCGTGTCGCCGCTCGACAAAAGGAGTTCGCGGCCCAGATTGACGCGCTCAATCTCCAGCGCGATGCCCTGCGTCCCCTCATTGAGCCGGAGTGGCTCACCCGCTTTGATCGCATCAACACCTCAAGAGGCTCGGGCCTGGCCCGCGTCGATAATCAGCAGTGCCTGGGCTGCCGCATGGGCGTCCGCCCCCAGATGTGGAACCAGCTACGCGAAGGCCAGTTGCTCACCTGCGATAGTTGCGGCCGCATTCTCTACTGGGATCCCGCCATGGCTCCCGCGCCCAAAGCGCCTCAGCCCGAGCCCATCCCCGGAGCCGGCCGCGCACCACGCAAGGCCCATCCCGCCGGAGCATAGAGCCGACCCTGAAGCAAGTCAACCTCGCCCTGCTAACCTTTTGGTAGCGAATACAGCGAATTAACGACGGTCCCCTGATCCCTGTATCTGAGGAGCCCCGAGTGAAGCGCATCTGCGTCGACATGGACGAAGTAATGGCCGACACGCTCGCCGAGCACCTGCGCCGCTACAACGAAGCCTTCGAAGAAGAAGTCACTCCTCACGATCTCGTCGGCAAAGGCCTCTGGGAGGTCACGCCAGCCGATCGCCAGGCGCAGCTCCGCGCCTTCCTTGACGCTGAAGACTTCTTTGAAGACCTTGCCCTCATGCCTGACTCTCAACAGGTCCTGAAAGATCTCTCGTCTCGCTTCGAAATCTTCATCGCCACCCAGGCCATGGTCGTCCCCAACTCCCTCGGACCCAAGTATCGCTGGCTGCAGCGCCACTTCCCCTTCATCCCGCCCACTCACTACGTCTTTTGCGGCAACAAGTCCATCCTCCGAGCCGACTTCCTCATCGACGACCAGCCCCGCAACCTCCAGCACTTTGAGGGCAAGGGCCTGCTCTACACCGCACCCCACAACCTCACCGTTACCGGCTATACGCGCATCGACAACTGGCAGCAGGTCGCCGAGTACTTCACCACCATCCAGGGTTAACTGCCCGGCTCGAATGTGCGATTAAGCTCATCACACTTCGTCACCTTCAACTAAAATCCGGTAGAAGATGAGCTTCCTCCGGCTCCGCACGATTTTCGCGCTCCTGCTACTACTCCTCTCGCCACCCTGGCAGAGGCGCGCGGAAGCCTATTCTCTGCTCACCCACGAGCAGCTCATCGACCTCACTTGGGATGACTCCGTCGTTCCCTTGCTTCTCTCCCGCTATCCCGGCCTGACCCCGGCCCAGCTCGATGAGGCCCGCGCTTACGCTTACGGCGGCTGTGTCATCCAGGACATCGGCTATTACCCCTTCGGCGACAGGAACTATTCCAACCTCACCCACTACGTGCGCACAGGCGACTTCGTTGTCAGCCTCTTCCGCAATGCCGAAAATGCAAATGAGCTTGCCTTTGCCATCGGCGCACTCTCCCACTACATCGGAGATACGGTCGGTCACCCTGGCGCCACCAACCTCGCCGTCCCCCTCTCGTTTCCAAAACTCCGCGCCAAATACGGCCCTTCAGTGAACTACGCCCAGGGCCGCCACCAGCACGTCCAAATCGAGTTCGCGTTCGACATCGATGAGATCTCTCATCACCGTACAGCCCCTCTGCAATATCTCCGCCACATCGGGCTTCAGGTTCCGGTTCGGCAACTCGCTGTCGCTTATTACCAGACTTACGGCGTTACAGAAGACTTTGCGGGCACGCACAAGCACCGCTTCAACGTCAGTGGATATCGATTTGCGGTTCGGTCCTTCATCCCTCGCATCGCCTACGCGCTCACGCTTCTTCATCGCAATCACGAGCCCGCTGAGGTCAGTAGCCCTGAGAGGGTTGAGCTGGATGCGCAATTCGCTCAGTTGGCGACTGAAAATAACTGGCAGGCTTACCGCCGGAAGGCTGGAATCGGAACCTATACCCTGGCCGGCTTCATCTTCATCGTCCCTAAAATTGGCGCTCTCAAATTGGTCGCGATCAAGGGCCCCACTCAGGCCACGGAGGTCGATTACCTCCACAGCGTCGTACTTTCCGCTACCGCTCTTCGCCAACACCTCGCCAGCTTCACTCCACCGGCCGATCTGCGTTCTACCAACGCGAATGCAATTTCCAGGGCGACTGTCATCCCGCTCCCTGCTGCCCAGCCGCTACATGCCAACTCCGCTGTAGACCAAATCGCGCATCAGCTCAGGGACCCACACCATCCACTGCCCAATCGCGACCTCGACACGGGATACGTTGTAAAACCTGGCGGTTATTTGCTCACTGACTCTACCTACGCCGACCTCCTGCACCGTCTCACCCGAACGCCCGATCAACCCATTCCTCCCGGCATCAAAGAGGACATTCAGATTTACTATGCTGACCCGGCGGCGCCTATCACCACCAAAAAAGATCCATCCGCATGGGCGCAGGTCCAGGCCGACCTCGTCACTCTCGCAGCCATGCCCACCACCACTGAACCCGTGCCTTATCCCACATACGGTGACGACCCGGACGGCCAACCGTAGTGTTTTCCGCCCCTTGCGCGGATTCTGCTCTGCTTAACCCTGCATTCGCACGCGTTTACCCAGAAATAGGTACCATGGAGTATGGCTGTTGCTCTCACAGCTTCGACCCAGCGTCTGAGCCGGCGCTTATTTCTCAAGGCAGGCCTCTCGGGCGTTGCCGGCCTCGCCCTCTATGCCGGCGAAATTGAACGCCACTGGATTGAGATCGCTCGCCACGAGGTCGCTTTGAGAGGCCTACCCGCCGACTTTGACGGCATGCGCATCGCGCAGATCAGTGACATCCACCTGGACGACTTCACTGAGCCCATCTTTCTCCGCCACGCCATCAAGCTCGTCAATCGCGAAAAACCCGACGCCGTCTTCATGACCGGCGATTTCGTCACCGCCATGATGGCTGAGAAGCGCATTCCGCGCTATTTTGACCGCGAAACCGCCAGCCAGTGCGCCGGCATCCTCACCGGACTCGAATGTAGGTCTCTTTACGCCGTCCTCGGCAATCATGACCATGGTGTCGGAGCTCACCTGGTCACCTCCGCACTTCAATCAAGCGGCATCACCGTTCTCCGCAACGCCTGCACGCCCATCGAGCGCGGCAGCAGCCGGTTCTGGATTGCCGGCGTCGAAGATCCGCTGGCCGGCCATCCAATGCCGGAGCTCGCCATTCCCGCCTCCATTCGCAATGTGCCCAACGAACCCGTCGTCCTCCTCTGCCATGGGCCGGATTTCGCCGATAACCTGCTGCGGGAGCCATGCGGTCAGGCTGTCGACTTCATGCTCAGCGGTCACAGCCACGGCGGACAGGTGCGACTGCCCTTCCTCGGCGCGCTGGTTCTGCCTCCCTTTGGTCGAAAGTATGTTGAGGGCTTCTTCAACTTCGGCCGATTGCAACTCTACGTCAACCGCGGTCTTGGCACCATCGGACTGCCCTTCCGCTTTGACTGCCCGCCTGAGATCTCCATCTTCACCCTCCGCACCCGCCCAACCGGCCCGGCCGTTTAACCAACAGCGGGGGCCCCATCCTTGCAGCGCCTTTGTTTTTGCCGCTATCGGGGTCCCCGGCGAACGATCTTTGTCCGCTGGGGTGATCTAGGGTGGGATCGCAGAGAACTTCCTCCGCGCTTTGTGTCAGGGCACGACTTCTGTCGTGCCGTAAAGGTTCCAAAACCAATGGGCTTTAGCCCCTGCGGAGCCGTCGTCCTCTTGAGCTCCGTCTGCCGCCTCCTGCCATTCGCTCGTTCATCTCGATCAATATCCCTGCGGAGGCGGTCCCTGGTGCAGGAACGCTTCGTATCCTGACCGAAATGCATGCCGGTAATCCGCAAAAGCTGGCGGAGGCACCGGTGGATTGCGAAACTTCGGATGCGCCCTGAAGTCCGGCCTGCGCTCATCCTGCACATCGCGCCGCGCCCCTTCAAATCCATCGTGATAACCACGCTGGGCAACTTCGTCAACAGCCGCTGGCGGCGGCGGCCCCGCGTATACAACTTCCCGTTGTGCGCAACCCGCCAAAGCCAGCGGCAATAGAAGCATGGCACCTGCAGTCCACTTTTTCATCGTCATCCCTCGCAAGTTTAGGTCAGTCGCCCCGCCGTCTTTCCCGCGCGACGCTTCCTCCCTTCAACACCGCTTCGCCAAAAGTGTTGCTCGCCGCCCTCAATTGACAACCCTCCCGCCGGAACCTATATTTTGCTGGCCAAGCGAACGGGGAAGCCACCAGACCTGAATCTGCTTGGGCCCTGCCGCCGGAGGCAACTTCCATGTCCCATTCCATCTCTCTTATCGCCGATCTCAGGCTCCGCCGCGCCCTCTTTGCGCCCTTCTTCTTCGCGCTTTCGCTCAGCCCGATCGCGCTCGCCGCGCAATCTGCCGGCTCCCTCGGCATCTTTGAGGGCCAGTCCGACGTTGGCAGCGTTGTTCCTCCCGGCACGCTGGCCTGTGCGCCGGCCTCCGCCGCCTGCACCCTCACCGCCGCCGGCATCAACCTCTGGTCCACCATGGACGGCTTTCACTTCGCGTGGAAGAAACTCTCCGGTGATTTCTCTCTCTCCGCCGATATCGATTTCCCCGATAAGTCAGGCGACCACAGCCCGCATCGCAAGGCCGTGCTCATGGTCCGCCAGTCGCTCGATGCCGACTCTGCCTATGTCGACGTCGCGCAGCACGGCTCCGGGATGACGGCACTCCAGTATCGCCGCGCCAAGGGCGCAAACACGCAGGACATCGAACTGAACATCGATCCGCCCCAGCGTGTCCGTCTCGAAAAACGGGCCGACGTCTTCACCATGCTCGTTTCCAATCATGGCGAGCCGCTTCACCAGGTCGGTGCATCCATCAGTCTCCATCTCAATGCGCCCCTGTACGTCGGCATCGGTCTCTCTTCGCATAATCCCGCACTCACTGAGAAAGCCACTTGTTCGAATATTGAGATCAAGCCGCTAGCGCCGCCCGCCACGCCTGCGCAATTGGTCCTCTACAGCACTGTCCAGGCCATTGGCGTCGAAGACAACTTCCGCCGCGCCATCGTCATCAACTCCCAGGCTGCTCATGCCCAGGCACCCAACTGGTCCCGCGACGGCAAGACGATCGTCTTCAACCAGGACGGACATATGTACTCGGCTCCCGCAACCGGAGGCACGCCGCAACTGATTGACACGGGCTCCGCCACCAATTGTTCCGGAAGTCACGGCTTCTCGCCCGACGGCAAGTGGCTCGCCATCACCTGTGTCAACCCCGGCCATCCAGAACACCGCGTGTCCATCATTCCCGCAACCGGCGGTGAGCCGCGCATCCTGACTGAACAAACGGGCTGGTTTCACAGCTGGTCGCCCGACGGTAAAACCATCTTCTTCACGCGCGGTGGCCCGCAGCGCGGCTCCGGCAACATCTACTCCATCTCCGTGGACGGCGGACCTGAGACCGCCCTCACCACCGGCGCCGGCCTCAGTGACGATCCTGATTTCTCACCCGATGGAAAGTGGGTCTACTTCAACACCGATCGCTGGGGTGGCATGCAGATTGGCCGCATGCATCCTGACGGCAGCCAGGTCGAACAGGTCACCTTCGACCAGTTCCGCAACTGGACCCCACATCCCTCGCCCGACGGCAAGATGATCGTCTTCATCTCCTACGCGCCCGACGTCACCACCCACGCCGCCAACAAAGACATCTCTCTCCGCATCCTCTCCACAACCGACAACAGCATCCGCACCCTCGTCAATCTCGTCGGTGGCGACGGTTCCATGAACGTCGCCAACTGGTCACCCGACTCCAAGAGCCTGGCCTTCGTCAGCTATCAGATGCTTCCGGCAGGGGACACCGGCTCAACCCAGTAGCAGTAACTCTTAGGTACGTTCGTCAGCAAATCCATCCGACGGCCGGTTGCAGCCGGTGCCGGCTTCGCTACAATCTCATCCACAGCTTCCCCTTCTCAGGGCCCCATCCACAAG
>Ga0224554_1000435_pt1 | contig 35311 bp, 28 predicted proteins | sample 714S22024metaG_FD_180666 | JGI IMG/M metagenome (GOLD analysis project Ga0224554, IMG submission 180666) | Peat soil microbial communities from Stordalen Mire, Sweden - 717 S2 20-24 | ecosystem: Environmental > Terrestrial > Soil > Wetlands > Peat | place: Sweden: Norrbotten County, Stordalen... | reverse complement strand
GTTGCAGATTGGTCATGCTCACGTTGCCACGCTGGCGCGGCAGACAGTCAGCGATGCGTTCATATTGACACGGGGTAAGTTCCACGCCCCACAAGAATGCCAACTTTCCCTCAATTGTCAATTAGTGGTAACAGGCCCTAGAGCATTTTCAGTTATTACGTAGCGCAGGCTTTCCAGTCCCGCATTGCGGGATTCAGGCGACTTTCCAGTCGCCTCTTTCGTGAGGATGAAACACGGGACAAGAATGTCCCGCAAACCCGCAGACAAGAATGTCTGCGCTACATCAAAGTTGTAACCGCTCTAACTGAAACCGTTGGCTAGTTTCAAGTCCGGCTCAACTCCTGCCACAGATGCGCGCTCATGGCCTGGCCTTTGGCGAAACAATCGAGATTGAACTTTTCGTTCGGAGAATGCGCGTTGCCGTCCGGCAGGCCCAAACCCAGGAGCAGCGAATCCGCGCCGAGAATTTTTTTGAAATCGTTGACGATGGGAATCGAGCCGCCTTCGCGCATCAGCACCGGCGGACAGCCGAACGCCGCTTCGAGCGCGCGCAACGCCGCCTGCGCCTCGCGGCTTCGCGGTGACACCAGATACGCCTCCGCACCGTGACCGGCCTCGATTTCGAGCCGCACCGTCGGCGGACAGATTTTTTTGATGTGCCGACAGACGAGTTCGCGAATCTTCGCCGGTCTTTGGTTCGGCACGAGGCGGCAGGTGATTTTCGCCCGCGCCCATGCTGGCACAATCGTCTTGCTGCCTTCACCCTGGTAGCCGCTCGTCAGGCCGTTGATCTCAAACGTCGGGCGCGCGCTGCGCTGTTCGGTGGGCGTGAAGCCGCGTTCGCCGAATAATTTTTTGACGCCGAGCAATTTCTGCAGGTCGCAATCCTTGATGGGCAGCCGGGCGAATTGTTTCCGTTCGTAAGCCGACAGCGGGGCGACGTCGTCGTAGAAGCCTGGAATGGTCACGCGGCCGCCGGCGTCGCGGAGTTGCGCGAGCAGCCGGGCGAGGGCCATCGCCGGATTTTCCACGGACCCGCCGAATATGCCGGAGTGCAAATCGCGCGCCGGGCCGCGCACCGTGATTTCAAACGCGATGATGCCGCGCAGCGAATAAGTCAGCGCGGGATGTTTGGGGCTGGGAATGTCGGTGTCGGAGACGACCACGGCATCGCAGCGCAACTCCGCGCGGTGCGTTTTGAGAAATTTCGCGAGGCTCACGCTGCCGACCTCCTCCTCGCCTTCGAGGACGAACGTGAGGTCGCAGGGCAGGGGAGTGCCGGTTTGGAGATAGGCCTCGACGGCTTTCAAATGCGCGAAGTTCTGGCCTTTGTTGTCCATGCTGCCGCGGGCGTAAATCGAGCGGCCCACGATGCGTGGCGCGAACGGCGGTGTTTTCCACAATTCGAGCGGCTCCGGCGGCTGCACGTCGTAGTGGCCGTAAATCATGAAGTGCGGTTTCCCGCCTTCGCTGCGCTTCGGCGCGGCAAGTCTTGGGGTCTTGGCGACGACGATGGGATGGCCGGCGGTGGGGCACAGGCGCGCGTCGAGGCCGATGTGCCGGCAATGGTTCACGAGCCAGCCGGCGCAGGCGCGCATGTCTTTTTTGTGTTGCGGCTGGGCGGAGACGCTGGGGAAGCGGAGGTAATCGCACAATTCAGCCACGAAGCGGGCCTGGTTGCGTTTCAGGTAATCGAGCACGGCTTGCATGGCGTCTAGTTAATCCGCGAACGGTGCGCTTGCCAAAACAAAACTTGCCGGCCACCGCCTGAAAATTTCGCGGAGCTTGACTTTCGACGGCGTTGATTGAACCTATGGCTGTCAGGTGTGACGACAAACGATGAAATGTCCACATTGCAATCATACATTCGCTTTGACCTGGAAGGAATATTTTCTAGAAATTTTGGGGTGCCATGACTGTGTCGCCTGCAAACGCCGGTTCAAACTGTCATTCTCGTGGTTGTATCTTGCCATCACGGTGCTGATGGCGTTGATCATTGGCGGGCTGGCAACGTTCCTAATCGTCCGCTGTACCCACTCCCGGGTGATGGCGGTCGTCGGCAGTTTGGTCATCGTCCTGGTCGTTTTATTGCCGTTGGACCGCTGGCTGGATGATAACTGGCGAAAGTCAGCGCCGCTCGAACCGGATAAACCCGAAAGCTGAAATTTAGCCCGGTGCAGGCAGCAACGTGAATTATTCGTTATTTTGACAACATGAAACCTTCCGAACTATTTGGCGTGGTCGTCCGGACGATCGGTTTTTTGGTCATCCTCTACGGCTTGTGGAACGTGTGGGCGGGCTTTGAAAACATTTTTGAAAATATCCTGCCCACGAATGAAAGCGGCGATGCCGACCTGCCTTCGTCTCTTTCTTATTTCGCGTTTGGTGTTCCGGCACTGGTGCTGGGGACCGTTTGTTTCTTCCTTGCCGACTGGATTGTCAAACTGGCTTATCGGGATTCTTCCCCATAACGCGGCACGCCTGCCAAAAAAACCCGCCGGCAAATTCAGCGCCGGATTGAGGCAGGGCCGCTCAAGTACCGGGGATTTTTATCTCATTCTTTGAGCGTCATAAGCGTTGGGCTGTAAACACAAGTCAGTGCGCTGCCGGATGCGCCAAAAAAAGATCCCCGCACTCCTGCGAGGATCTTTTGGAAGCTTTCGCTTCCAACCCACTTAACCCACCAAACCAAATCCTGGCGCGACGACTGTGGATAATGAACAGTTCGGCCAGCCTGTTTTTATCAGCGATAATAATGCCAATGAAGGGAGCAAAAATACGATATTAATCCGCCTGTGTCGCCAACACCCCAACTGATTCATGTAGATTATGACTGTTTTTTTATCCTTCAATTACCGTGAGTTGGGCTTCATTTTGGGCAAAAACAACCTCCCCAAACACTCTTCAAGTGTCCACTTTTTGGCATACATGCATCAAATTGGGGCGTTGCCACCCTTTTGCGAACAGGAAATCCTTGTTCCACAGCAAGAAGGCTTTCGTGATGCGCTCTCGATGATTCCTGCCGAAAGGGCATGAATCGTTGCCCCTGTCCGGCGAATTGCCTTACGCGCGTTACAATTTTTATCTGGTTAAATTAAACGTTCCGGTACAAACTCCGTTATGAAGAATAGCAAGCCAACGCGCCGAATCAGTCTTCAACCGCTGGAAACCGGCCAAATCTGGCGCATGTCGGAATTAAATCTCAAGGTGGGACTTGTTGGCAAATTGCTGGTACATTACAAACTCGCCAAGCCCGATGCCGTCCGGACCCAGACTTCGGTCAGCGGCAAGCGGGTCGTGGAGAAATATCTGAAAAAGAACAAGGCGGTCTTGATTCAAGAATAACCTGCAAGGCCGGCTTGCCGTTTTTGCCGGCAAATTTCCCTTTCTTAAATCACCTTGCGATTTAACTGGTTCAATTGAAAGTTCCGGTGCAAACTCCGTTATGAAGAATAATAAGCCGACGCGCCGCATTCGCCTTCAACCACTGGAAACCGGACAAATCTGGCGAATGGCAGAATTGAATCTCCGGGTGGGGCTCGTTGGCAAATTGCTGGTGCATTACAAACTCGCCAAACCTGACGCCATCAGAAGCTCCAACTCCTGCAGTGGTATATCCACCGTTGAGAAATATCTGAAAAAAAACAAGGCGATCCTGGTTTCTGCCTAGAGGGATTCGGGTTCACGCGCTGGCCATATTCTGGTGGATAAGGAATCGAGCGCGCAATACGGTCGTTTTCGTGGGAAAAATCAAACACCGCTTTTGCAATTCACTGACGGGTTATTTCTGCGCAACGACGGCTCACGTTTCCCATCAATTGCCTCTGGCTGATTTCGCCTGCTTTCGGACGGCGGCCATGGTCGCATCAACGGCCTTGATCTGTTCGGGGCTGAGTCCGGTCTGCGCCCGCAACTGTTCGAGGGTGGCAAGGGCTGATTCAAAATCGTTCCCGTTGATTTGGGCGGAGGCGAGGTCCCACGCTTGCTTCGCCGGTGGAGTGGCGGAATTGAAATCGTCCAGGTGTGCCGCAGCCACCGCCACCGGGTCCTGATGCTTCTCAACGCTGGCGCAGCCCGGCAGCGTCACCCAGGCGGCGAAGGCCAGCAGGGCGGCGAGACAGAACCGGCCAGCCTTTTGGGGCAGTTTCATTTTTCTCATTCCTAAATTGGCGATCACGGTTTGTACATCGGCTCAATGTCCGGTGCGAAGACGGTCGGCTTGGGTTTCTCGCCGTTGACGGTGTTGATGATGAGGTCGTCGAACAGCGCAGTGTTCCGGGCGTCATTGTCTCCGCCCGTGACCAGGCCCGCCAAGCCGCTGGCATAGGTCGTATCCTTCGCCGTCAGCACCCGCTGGTTATCAACGAAGCCGGTGAGGGTTGCACCGGAGAATCGCAGCTTCAAATTGTGCCATGGCTGCGGTTTGAAATCCGCCGCTTTTCCCGTGGCCAATACTTTACCCGGAGCACCGTTCGTGGCTTGGTTCGCCGCGAAGAGCGCGCAATCGCCGCTGGCATACAATCGCAGGTAATAACCTTTGGGATTGCAGCCCCAACCATTGCCGGTGTTGTTGATGCGGCCCATGACTCCGGCCCACCCGCCCGCATCCAGACAGATGTCCGCGGACACCTCGTAGTCCTTCCAGTTGCGGTCGCCGAGGATGGTGTAAGGCATCCACTCGGGAGCCCAGCTCTGGGCTTTGGCGCCAATGACCTGTCGCAGGCATTTTCCTTTTCCATCCGGACGATCCGCAATTTCAAACCCGCCAGAAATGTCCGCCGTATAATGAGGCAAATAGCCCCAGGATTTTGGATTCGAGTACTGATCGAAGGTTTCGTAATACGGGAGGGGAAAATCCTTCGCGGCAGGAACATCGGAGAACGAACCTTTCTGCTGCCCGGTCGTGGTCGAAATCGAATAAATGGAGTCCGGTTCGAGCGTCACCGTGAAGGCGCCATCCGCCGGCACAATATCGGCAAGCCGCACAAACTGCTCCCTCTGGTCGCTGCGCCATACGCAAAGCCTGCCCTTGGATAATCCGCCTTCAATCCGGAACGTGAGCTTTTGGTCTGCCGCTGCGCTCTTGGTCTCAGCGATGACACTGTAGTCGCCGCCCGAAGTCAGCGTCACAAAACTTCCGCCCCCGGACAAATTTCCGCACGCGCCGTTCAGATATTTCCAGCCGACGGCCGAAAACTGGCAGTAGTGCGCATAAGCCCAGAGCGCCGGATTGACGACATAATTTCCGCTCCAGGGCGAAGCCGCCACCATCATCGTCACGTCATAATACGGCTCAATGGGATACGTGGAGGCGACCAGATACCAGCAGACGATCTTCGTGACGTCACTCGCGATGTAATTCTGGTTGAAGACGTGGATGAGACTGATCTCGCAATCGAAGCCTTTCTTGTAAACGTGCTCTTCCGTGTTCCAGATCGGCTTGCCGAGCCGGCCGGCCAATGTTTTGATCGCAGCCGGAGTCGGGACTTCAAACATGGTATGATTGCTTAAGATGTCCACCGCGTCTTTCAGCCCGGGATCGGAATCGAGGTCCCGGCACCAGTCCCACTTGGTCTTGCCCCAGTTGTCAAATCCATGCACCTGAACCTTGTTCAGCCCGGAGCGGTTCAGGGTGCTTCGCAATTTCTTGACGAAGTCCTCGTTTACGCCGCGTTCGTTACGGCAGCCGATGGCGTCGAGGTTGAGGCCGTAAACCTGCCTGAGGCCCTGGACCCATTTCACATAGTAGTCGCACATGTCCTGCGACCAGAAATTGTTGTTGCCCACCCAGCCCGGACAACTCCAGGCGACGCCATCGAGCGTGAGGGCGGGATTCCGTTTTTTCGCCTCCCGCATCAGCCACCACTCGTAGCCCCGGCTGTAATTCTCATCCTGCCGGGAATGCATGTGGCTCAATTCCGAACCCTGCGTTGAATTGCCGTCGCCGGGAACCTCGACGAACAGGGCGGACATGGACGCACCGAATTTCGGCTTGAAGAGCAGGTCGAGAATCTGGCTGCGCTGCGACTCGGGATAATCCTTCAGCAACACCGACGTGGCGCCGCCGCCGCTCACCGCGCCAATGCCGTCAAACCGTTTGCCGCCGGCATTCCCGTCCAGAGTGACGGTCTGATCCGCCGCCGCGGACAACGAGGTGGCAACGACAGCAGCCAGAAGCAAATTGCGCAAAGAAATTCCGGCGTTCAGCGAATTCACAGGGTACAGTTTCATATTACAGGTGCTTGACCAGCCCGGAAGAAAGCTCTTGCCGCCAACAGGGCGACCGTAGAAGAAAAACCTGCCAGAGCTTTGTTTCCAATCCAAATGCCGGTGGTCGTAAGAAAATACCAATAACGACTGGCTGTCAATGTCAGTTCATTCGCACAAATCTGCCGCGAGACGCTTTTCTGTAGCGCAGGTTGGCAACCTGCTGTATCCGCCGACTGGCAGTCGGCGGAATGTCGGATTCTGGAACAGCGGCGGATTGCCAATCCGCGATACAGCAGACTGCCAGTCTGCGCTACGTCGGTTACAGCTTCGCCGCACCAAGTTTATCGCGGTCATATTTTGAGTTCTGCCCATCAAATTTTCTTTTCTTCATCCGTTTTCCAGTTATCCTTGTTTCCCTTTTGGGAGGGTTGCCGTGTCGGCGACCCTGAATAATTTTTGGGACGGCGACATGCCGTCCCTCCCGACGGGTTTTTGTAAATGGACGCAGTTCACATACGCAATTTCAGCATCATCGCCCATATTGACCATGGGAAGACGACGCTTTCGGACCGCTTGTTGCATCGCACCGGCACCATCGCCACCCGGGACATGGAGGCGCAATTGCTTGATTCGATGGATTTGGAGCGCGAGCGCGGCATCACCATCAAGGCGCATCCGGTTACGATGCGTTACACGGCGCGCAACGGCGAGACTTACGAACTGAACCTGATTGATACGCCGGGGCACGTGGATTTTTCCTACGAAGTGTCGCGCAGCTTGAGCGCGTGCGAAGGGGCGCTGCTCATCGTGGACGCGGCGCAGGGCGTCGAGGCGCAAACGGTCGCCAACGTCCACCTGGCGATGAAGCAGAATCTAACCATCATCCCCATCATCAACAAAATTGACCTGCCGCATGCGAATGTCCCGGAGACCCGAAAACAGCTTGAGGACATTCTGGCAATTCCGGGCGACACGGCGATTCTGGCCAGCGCCAAGGAAGGGATTGGCATTGATGAAATTCTGGAGGCGATCATCGAGCGCATTCCGCCGCCGAAGCCGACCGGCGCGCCGTCGGTGCAGGCGCTGGGCTTCGATTCCTATTTTGACACTTACAAGGGCGTTGTCACGCACGTGCGCGTGTTCAACGGCGAGCTGAAGGCGGGAATGCAGGTCAAGTTGCTGCACTCCGGCAAAACGGTCGAGGTGAAGGAGGTGGGCAGCTTCAATCCGAAGCCTTACGTGCGCGAGAAATTGGAAGTGGGCGAGACGGGTTATTTCACCGCAAACATCAAAAGCCCGAAGGAAGTGAAGATGGGCGACACGGTGACGGATTCGCGGAATCCCTCGCCGATGCTGGCGGGGTTCAAGGAGATTCATCCGATGGTGTTCAGCGGGATTTATCCCATCAACACCGGCGATTACGAGCATCTCAAGGCGAACATGGGCAAGTTGCAGCTCAACGATTCGGCGTTTGTTTATCAGTCGGAAACGTCGGTCGCGCTCGGCTTCGGTTTCCGTTGCGGATTTCTCGGTTTGTTGCATCTGGAAATTGTGCAGGAACGGCTGCGCCGCGAATACGGCATGGACATCATCGCAACGTATCCGAGCGTGGTGTATCGCGTAACGATGAACGACGGCGTCGTGAAGCAAATTGACAACCCGGCTTTTTTGCCGGAACCGAATTACATCCGAAAAATCGAGGAGCCGATGGTCAAGGCCTTTGTCATTTGCCCGAACGAAAACATCGGCGACATGATGGCGTTGATTTCCGAGAGGCGCGGCGCGGTGGACCAGACGGAAACGCTCGACGTGCGGCGGGTCATGCTGACGGGTCTGTTGCCGTTGAATGAAATCCTGATTGATTTCCATGACCGCATCAAAAGCATGACGCGCGGTTATGGTTCGATGGATTACGAACACGCCGATTATCGGGAGTCCGACATGGTGAAGCTCGACCTGCTCGTCAACGGCGAGTCCGTGGACGCGTTTTCGTGCATCGTGCATTGCGACAAGGCGGAGGGCCGGGGACGCGTGCTCGCGGCCAAGCTCAAGGAAGTCATCCCGCACCAGCAATATCAGGTCGCCATTCAGGCGGCCATCGGCGGAAAAATTGTCGCGCGCGAAACGGTCAGCGCCTTCCGCAAGGACGTGACGGCGAAATGCTATGGCGGTGACATCACGCGCAAACGCAAGCTGCTGGAAAAGCAGAAGGAAGGCAAAAAACGCATGAAAGCGTTCGGCACGGTGAACATTCCGCAGGAAGCATTCATCGAGGTGTTAAAAGCATGAAAACGAGTCGAGAGTCGAGAGACGAGGGTCGAGGGCTTGATGGGCGCACCTTGTCACACTTACATTTTTTCCTCCCTCTCCGCCCTCAAGGAGGAGCGGGGCGGGGTGAGGAGGCCAATGTTGACGAACACGACCCCCTCGCCCCAGCCCTTTCCCCGCTTGGGCGGGGCGAGGGAGTTGTTTCCGTTTGGTGCGGGAGTCAAGATGCCCCTGCGCTTGACGGCAGCTCGCGTTCGGGTTTGATTTCCTGCGCTCGTCTCTCGACCCTCGACCCTCGACCCACTTTATGATTTTACGCTGGTTCTTTTCCTCAACCGTTCGTGAGGCGTGCGCGATGCGGAAGCATGTGCAACACCTGTTGAACGCGCAACGCGATGTCCTGACGCCGCCGGCGATTGGCGCGGTGGAGCGGGCGATGAACCAGTTGCGGGACACCGTCGCGGCGGGAGAAAACATCGGCAAGATCCGGATCAAGATGGACGAGCTGGACTTCGCCGCGAACAAGTGGCTCAAGCCATATCCAAACGCCCTGTGGCGCGAAAATGTCGAAGTCATCCTCGTGGCGGTGGCCGTGGCGATGGCCATCCGCACCTTCTTCGTGCAGCCGTTCAAAATTCCGACCGGCTCAATGCAGCCCACGTTGTATGGAGTAGTGTCCACGCCGGATTACACGCGTGCTTACGCTGAAGCCCAATATGGCATGGAAGATCAGGCAAAAGCTGATTCCCAAAAGCAGTTGCAGTTGCAAAAATCCATGCTCATCCCGGCTGGATGGGAACGCATCAAGGAATGGTTCCAGGGAATTTCCTATGTCCGCGTTGTCGCCCAAGCCAGCGGAACAATTGACGGCAATTCCGTTGGGCCGATGCACCGCTTTTTGATTTTTAATCTGTGGCAGTCATTTTGGATCGGCGGGGTTGAACATACCATGTGGTTACCGCCTGATTACGGTGAAGAGGATTTGCCGCACCGCGCCGGCATGTTTCCTGGGCGCGAATATCACAAAGGCGACGATGTGGTGAAACTTCGCGTCAGTGCCGGCGATCATTTGTTTGTGGACCGGCTTACTTACAATTTCCGCAAGCCTGAACGCGGCGAGATCATCGTTTTTGACACCCACGGCATTGATCGTTTGCCACCAGACCAGCAAAACACATTTTACATCAAGCGCCTCGTGGGACTGGGAGGTGAGACGCTCGCGTTGGCTCAAGATTACGAAGCGGCTGGGGTACCGCAATTTGGCGGCGAGCCCGTGCCGGTCGGACACCTTGTCGTGGATGGCCAGCCGCTGTCCGCGTCCACCCCGCATTTCGAAAATCTTTATTCATTTTCCGGCGTGCCGCCGGGAACCAAGACCCTGCGTTACCAGGATAACCAGTATTACGGTCACGCTCTAATCAAAGCACTGGAACCGGGCCGTGAATTTCAAGTGGAGACAAATCATTATTTTGTGATGGGCGATAATACCATGAACAGCTCTGATTCGCGTTTTTGGGGAGATTTCTCCGGCGGCCAGGTCATCGGCAAATCCTTCTTTGTTTATTGGCCAATCACCAAACAGTTCGGTTGGGGGAACCAATAAAACATGACCAGTGGCAGATGGCAGGATTGCCGGCGCCTGGTTCAGGTCACACGCCACCCGTCAACTGTCACACCTCATAATTTTACGGAGAGCATGAATAAAGGCTGAGGGTTGAGCCGTCTTCGCTCCACTTCGCCGTGCCAAGAAGTCGAAGGACGAGGGCTGGGGATCGGCCGGCGGCCCAATTTGTTTTGACTCTCAACTCTCAACTCTCAACCATCAACCATGTTTTTGCGCTGGTTCATTTCCCCGACCATCCGTCAGGCATGCACGATGAGCAATCACGTACACCGGTTGCTGTCCGCGCAACGCGACCTGCTTTCGCCGCAGGCGGCTGCCGCCATGAAGCTGGCGATGAACGAGCTGCAGAAGACGATTGCCGAGGGAACGAACAAAGACAGGATCCGGCTCAAGATGGACGAGCTGGACTTCGCCGCGAACAAGTGGCTCAAGCCGTATCCGCACGCCGTGTGGCGCGAAAACGTCGAGGCGCTGCTCGTGGTGATCGCCGTGGTTGTGGCCATCTACACGTTTTTCCTGAAATCGTTCAAAATCCCGACCGGTTCGATGCAGCCGGCGCTTTATGGGGTCACTTCCTTGCCCGACTTCAGCCGCGTCATCTTCAATTCAGAAGACAAAGCCAAAGTCCAGGCCCAGATTAATGAACAGCTAAAGCAGCGGAACAGCTTGAGCATTCCGACCGGCTGGGAACGTATTAAAGAATGGTTTGAGGGAATTTCTTACCTGCAGGTTGTGGCGGAAGGGGATGGGGAATTGCAAACCATCGAACCGCCAGTTCGCTTTTTGATCTTCAACATCAAACAAACCCTTGTAATTGGCGGACATGCTCAAACCGTCTGGTTTCCCCCCGATTATGGTGAGCAACCCTTGGAAGCGCGGGCTGGTTTTCGCGTGCGCGCAAGTCGTGACCAATATATTAATTTTTTTGAAGGACACATTTTTCACCAGGGCGAAGACATCATCAAAATGAAAGCAAGCGCTGGTGACCATTTGTTCGTTGACCGGTTCACTTACAATTTTCGCAAACCGGGCCGCGGCGAGATTGTCGTCTTTCAAACCAGGGGCATCCAGCACCCGATGATGCCGCAGGATCAATTTTACATCAAACGGCTGGTCGCACTGCCCGGTGACCGCGTGCAAATCGGCGACGACCGGCATTTGGTAATCAACGGGCAGCGGCTGGACGCCTCGACACCACACTTTGAGAATGTGTATTCCTTCGACCCCAGGCAGCCGCCGCGCGAGAGCGAGTTTTCCGGCCATCTGAACGGAACAACCGCGGTGCGATACAATATTCCTCCGGGACTTGGCCTCGCGCCGCTGTTTCCGGACGCGGAAACGGTTTATACGAACGAACTGGTGGAAATTGGGATGAATGGCGGTGAAACGAAAATTGCCTCCGGCATGGTCATGGGCGACAACACCTGCAACAGCTTCGACTCGCGTGCCTGGGGCTCGTTTCCGGCGGACAATATCATTGGCAAATCCTTCTTCGTTTACTGGCCCATCACCAAACGGTTTGGTTGGGGAAATCAATAACCCGCGCAAGAAAAAATGAACGCCGCGAACAGCGAAACGGTTTTAATCACCGGCGCGTCGTCGGGAATCGGGCTGGAACTGGCGCGGTGCTTTGCCGCGGACGGATGCCGGCTGGTGTTGCTCGCCCGCAACACCGAAGCGTTGGAAACGCTGGCCAAAGAATTGTGTCAGGCGCACAAAATTGAAGCACTCGTTTTGACTGCCGATCTTTCCCTGCCCGAAACTCCGGCGCACATTTTCAAGGAATTGCAGGGCAGGGGAGTCAGGGTGGACGTTTTGGTCAACAACGCCGGATTCGGCGCGAACGGCGCGTTTGCCGGGTTGCCGCTCCAACGGCAGCTCGAAATGATTCAAGTCAACATCACCGCGCTCACGAACCTGACGGGGCTGTTTCTTCCGGGCATGATCGAACGCCGGCGCGGCGGCGTGCTCAACGTCGGTTCGTTGGCCGGATTCCTGCCCGGCCCCGGCATGGCGGTTTATTACGCAACCAAAGCCTACGTGCTTTCATTCACCGAGGCGCTCGTGGAAGAACTCATCGGCACAGGAGTGACGGCAACGGCGCTTTGTCCCGGCCCGACGGCGACCAATTTCGGCAACGTTTCGCACGGCCAAAAAATGCGGCGGCTTAATACGCCCAAAATGCCGGCGGCAACCGTTGCGAGTTATGGTCATCGAGCTTTTCGCCAGGGCAGATTGCTGGCCATTCCCGGCTGGCAATACCAGGTTCTCCTTTTTCTGGTTCGAATCCTGCCGCGTTGGTGTGTGCGTAAATTGGCCGGATTATTCAACCGTACAATGGAACCGGTTTAAAATTGGACTGATTTCACGCATGGATAGTTCCGCCTTCATTCGCTCGCGCACGGGAATACTCCTTTTATCGGCCACTTTGATGGTGGGCGCAGTCATCGCCTGGTTTGTCCTTGGCCCAATGAAGGCGCGCAGGGAGGCACGCGATTTTGCCGGTCAACTCCAGACGGCCATTGCCCAACAACAGGCGCATACAGTGGAAAAGTTGCTGGAACGAGTCCGCACGGAACAACGTTTGTTAAACACGGGCAGTGTCCAGCTGGCGGTTGCCGCCGCCGGGACTTTTTTGCTCAAGGAGCACGCTTTGTTAAAGAATTATGAAGCCGCCTTTGCCAATATTCCCCAAAAAATCACGGGCGAGCCTGACGTGGCCCAATTGGCCGGCATTGCCGGCCAGCTCGCCACGGTGCGTAATGCCTTGAATGCACTGGCCCCGGATTTAAAAACAGAAAACGAGCCCGGCTTTCAGGCTTTGGAGACGCAGTGGCAGAAATTCCTGTCCCAGAACAGCCTGGTCGTCAACAACCTCCTCGATCAGTGGATTGCCACTGCCGAAAAGCAGTGCAACGCATTGGATTATCGGTCGTCTCCGGAAAAATCCGCCGCCCAGGTGACCGCACTCTCCGGGCTGGTGCGGAAAATCAACGATTGCGAGTCTGAATTTACAAATTATTTAAGCCTTCGTGGCGACCTCCTGGAACGTTCGATCGCTGTGCGTGCCCGGCTGGCAGCCTGTGATCGGGAGCTTAAAAAAATTGACGACGGCATGGCGGCATTGCGGAGAGCCGGCATGGTCAAGGAATTTTCCGATGCCATCAACCTGATTGCTTCCTCGGGATTTTCCAATTCGCCTCCGGCGACCGCTGCTTCAGCCGTGCAATCCCTCGATGTGAGCGATGAAACCACCCTCCGCATTCTACTGGGAACGACCAATGCGGGCACCTGGGCCTGCTTGAAGAGAGAAACCGGGCGTTTTGTCCCGGAAGCGGTGATGCCCGCCGAGCGGTTGATTCTCCAGCAATTCAATAATGACCCCGCCATCAGTTCGAACCACCGGCGTTATTGTCTTTGGCTGGATCCGGATGGAACGCAAACCGTGGAATGGATTACCGTTGGGCCTTTTTACAACACGCTTGGTTGGAAGCAGATCAAGGCCTGGGCGCCATCCAGGTTTTCGACCATCGTTCAGTTTAAGGACCGGGATTATGGTTTCTTTGATGGTCAATACCGGCTGTCCCCGACCCAGCTTGTCTATCGCGTTGAAGATCTTGGCCATCTTCAAGAGACCGCCGCATTTTATTCTGTTGGTCTGGAGAAGGTATTATCGGGCAATAATTCCTACGCCAGCCCGCTGCTTGAAGTTCTGGATTCAATCAAGGATTCGCAGGCCGGCTCGCCGCTGTTCCGGGCCTGGCTTTTTCTGCGCCTGACGGATCTGATGAAATGCCAGCCGGATGCCTGGGGACTCAACTTCTGTCCAGCCGTCAGCGCGGATCAGGTTCAAATTGAAAAAATCACCGGCGGACGGCTGGACGATGGCGATTGGTTTGTTCCCGCGCGAGTCAATTCCCACGGCAAAAAGTTGGAGCAGTTTTTTGACTCTAAAAAATCAGTCTCCTACGCGAAACAAGCTGCGGGTTTGTTTGCGCTGGCACATGCCGCGGCACAATCCGGTCTCCGATATGCCGGCTTCGTCGGTTTGGACGGCAAACCAAACTTTGTCGGGAGTTCCGGCCCGGAAGAGATTTGGGGTTACAATTCCAGTCACAGCCAACCCGTGTTGCTGGCCATGAAGGCTGGTGCGAGCTCATTCCAGGAGCCGGCCATGCCTCTGTCACCGATCTTCACCCTTGGAAGGCCGAGCAGGGAATTCCTCGCCGATGTGGGGGTCAATCCGGAGGATCCATGTTTCCGGGATGTGTTGCCGCCGCTTTTTCGAACCTCAACGCGAAAACAACCCTGAGCACTTGAGCGGTTTGGGAATCGCCTTACAAGGGGTGGGTTTTTCGAGACGATACGATTTGGGAGCCGGGTTTAATGACTGATAAGCTTGAATGTTGGGAAAATCCGTTCTAAAGCGGGATTGTCAGCGCTGAAAACACGGAATAGACACGTGTCAAATTTGCCGGGGAGGAATTGAGCCTATAGTCACAAAATCTTTTCCTTGATCGTAATTCGCAGGTCTGATTTCATAAGCTCATGGTAACAGAATTGATTCGGGTTCGTAAGACCGGCGTGCCCGTTCCCATCTCTATTGAGATTGGTGAGCCTTACAAGACAACGAATGGCTTATGGCGCACACCTATTACTATGCATGGGCTTGATGGGCGACTTCCAGATATTTGCTGTGAGGATTTATTGGAGTCACAGTTCTCGGCGCTAGAGATGATTAATCGCCGACTGGTTTCAATTATTGATAGCGGTGATCGGTTGACTGACAGCGAAGGTGCTAAGTTTCCGATTGAGACATATTTCCCAAAGACCGGCGGTCCAAAAACCAAAGTTTCAAACACAAACGATCTGCTAATAAATTTCTTTCATGAGGTCATTTCTCGTGTCGTACCAGGGCTCGTCGTCTTGGCACTTTACGCATACAAGCCGATAATCGCAGCTTTCGATAAATTCCACCATTCTTCGATTATCTTTGGGTTGAGCATACTCAGCGTTGCGTGGCTCATTGGAGTGACACTCGACATCGTGGTGATTATTTACCTCGCTCTGTACAAGTTATTTACTGGGAAGCATCTTCATCAGGTCAGCGAACCTAGCGGTGATGAAACGAAATGCCTGCGTTTTCGGAAGGATCAAGCTGAAAGGGTGATGTATCGGTCGATATTCCTAATTTCCATAATTTCCTTAATCGCTCTATCCTGGAAGCCCGAGTTATTCTCAGACGTGACGCCCATACTATTCTCAGAAGACCAACCGAAATTAATCGGAATTAGATTAATCGGAATTATTGTTTGCGTTCTCTTTCTTTGGGCTTTTTTATGGGATAAGTTTAAAGATAGTTTAGAAGATAAGGCCCGGGAATTTCTTGTGAAGTTGGGCATTTTTGTGATGATTTTAACCTTCGCTTTTGCGTATGGGTTATTCTGGGTGACCGAGCGTGTCATTGGATTATCCAGTCGTTAGGTTTCGTCCTCTAGTGGCGCGCCGCTTTCAGACACGACTTCGGCCATCACAACGCGAGCTGTCACTGACGCAGTAAGCCCAGACTCCCAGAGAGACTCTCCCGTGCGCTACTTCGCAGTTAATACGGGCAGCAACACTGCACGCCTGGCTACTTATGACTTTATATTAGACATAACCTTTCTTGTGCGAAGTAGCGGGGATGGCGATTCTGACCGAGCGCGGCTTCGCTCCCCGTCGGGCAACAGCGCACGCTTGCAGAAAGGTTGCACAATGTTTGCTGTGATGTTGTCAACAAAAAATCTTTTTCCTTGCTAAGTAATTCGCAAGTCTGATTTCATAAGCGAATGGATACCAAACCACCTCCCCTAGACGAATGCAAACTGTCTCACCTTGACGAATATAAAATGTTGCGCGACGAAATCACGCTGTATCAGCAAGAGATTCATCGCACATGGTTGTGGGCAATTATTACAGCAGGAGCGATTTATACATGGCTTGTGACACACAGAGCGGATATTAATGCTCTTCCTAAATCCGTCTCGATCCTCCTATTTTTCCTACCAACATTTTTTCTCATCGTCTGTTGCCTGCGGTACTACAGCTTCACGCACCGCATCAATACAATTAACAAATACCTCCTCAAAGTAGAAGAAGATGCATTCGGACAGGAAAACAATTCCGAATTTTCTGGCTTTTTGCACTTCTCCGAAAAAACACGTTTTGGTGGTTTTTCCCACTCTGTTATTTCCCTCAATATCACAATAGTTTTGTGGCTTATCTTGATTTGTTGTTCCGGTTTTTGTTCCGGTTTTCTGTCTTTCAAATTATTATAAAACTGCTTCGAGTGAGCGCGCCGCTTCCGGACACGACTTCCGACGATTCAAACCCACAGAGGCGAACACAGTTAAGCCCAGACTCACAAAGGAGACTCTCCCGCGCGATGCTTCGCAGGCAGGACAGGCAACAGCGGAGGCCGAAAACAACAGCGTGAGCTTACCGGCAACGTACACTTGGCCGCGTTGAAACTGCAAAGGGCAGGGGAGGCTCGCATCGGTCGCGCTGGTGTCCGTCCGAGCACACGAAACCCGCTTTGCGTAGCTGTCATGCTTCCTAAGCGTCCAGTCGAGTTTGTTTATGTTCTGGACGTGTTACGATGGGCCTTCTGGCGTGCTCCTTAAAGGGGTGCTTTAACACTGTCCCAGTATGATACACTTTCGCCCTTAAATACAACCTTTCAGTTTTACTTGTTAAACGCATAAAAAAAATAAAGGAAATTTCACTTGGTTAAGTTCCAATGACTTAAAACAGGGATTGCCTGTTTTCCCCCTTGACAATAATAGTCCTACAATGTTTGTTATATTTAATTCAGTTACAATCCTGTTGACGGCAAGCCAACCATCCGCTTTATTAGACGACGATGAAAGTCCGTCTATACATCATGTTTGTCTTGGCTGGCCTTGGGCTGACGATGCCTGCCTTGGCAATGGATCGTTGGGAAGCACTTTCCATGATTGAAAGTGGCAACAACGATCAAGCAATTGGCTCGGTTGGGGAAATTTCCCGCTTCCAAATCCGGCCTGAGCTTTGGCCGGGCGGAAATCCGCACAATCCGCAGCAGGCGCTGACCGCCGCACAAAATACCATGGTTCCACGACTGGACAGGTTTCAACGCATCCACAAGCGCCAGCCAACGGACTTTGAATTTTACATCCTGTGGAACGCGCCGTGGGTGGTGGATCATCCGAGTGCCGTCGTCAAGGCCCGTGCCCAGCGGTTCGCCAATCTTGTCCAGAGTTGATTTTTTCAGCGATCTGGTAAATCTTCAGGTATTCATCAACGGTTTGGTCCCAGGAAAAATCTGTCTTCATGGCATTTTGGCGATAACGCCGCAACAAACCGGGTTGCTGGTAAAGCGCCAGGGCCTTCCGAACCGCCTGGGCCAGAGCACGGGCGGAGTATTCGCGAAATTTGATTCCATTGGCGCGCGCCGCATTCTGCGAAAAATCAATCACGCTGTCATCCAGACCGCCAACGGCGCGGACGATGGGAATCGTGCCATAACGAAGGCTGTACATCTGGTTCAGGCCGCTCGGCTCGAAGCGTGACGGCATGATGTAAAAATCGCACCCGGCTTCAATCCGGTGCGACAAACCTTCGTCGTAGCCGATTTGAACGGCCACCTGGGACGGAAAACGGCGGGACAATGCGTGATAACCGCGTTCAAAAGCCACCGAGCCGCTGCCGAGCAAAACGAACTGGATGTCTGCGCTCAACATTTCCTCGAGCGCGCCCAATTGGATGTCCACGCCTTTTTGTTCCGCCAGCCGTGTGATGGTGCCGAACAGCGGGGCATCGGCTGCCACCGGCAAACCCATTTCCTTTTGCAGTTCGATCTTGTTCTTCCGCTTGCCCGCCAGCCGTGCCGCGGAATAGGGATGTTTGAGAAACGGATCGTGCAGGGGGTTCCATTCCTCGTGATCCACACCGTTTAGAATTCCGAAAAGCCGGTCCTGCCGCCGGCGCAATAATCCATCCAGCCCGCACCCAAATTCCTCTGTCGTGATTTCGCGCGCGTAACGCGGACTCACCGTTGTAATCACATCGGCAAACGCGATTCCAGCCTTGAGGCAGTTCAATTGTTTGTAAAACTCCGCGCCTTCAATGGTGAAAAATTCTTCCGGCAAATTGGTCAGCGTGAATGCGGCGGCCGGGAAAATTCCCTGATAAGCGAGATTGTGAATCGTCAGGCACACCGGCGGCGGATTCCCCCACCCTTCCCCGCGCCGCTGGTGCAGCATCAATGCCGGCACCAGCCCGGCCTGCCAGTCGTTGACGTGAACGACATCCGGCCGCCACGGCAGATAACGCGCCAGATTCGCGACGCACTTCGAAAAGAAAATGAACCGTTCGGCATTGTCCGGGTAACTGACATGGTTCTCCAAATAAATGCCGGCGCGTTGATAGAATCCCGGCTGGTCAATGAAATAAATCGTCAGTCCTTTTTCAACTTCCAGCGACCACAATTCCGCCGGCACCGGTTGCGCGCCCAACGGCAAATTGAATTGCCAATCCATGCGGCGCAGGGCCGGGAATCGCTCGTGGATGCCTTGGTACAGCGGCGTGACGATGCCCGCTTCATGGCCCGAGCGCGCCAGTGCCTTGCCCAGCGCGCCAACCATGTCCGCCAGCCCGCCGGTTTTGGAATACGGATGGACTTCGCTGCTGGCCAGAAGGATTTTCATTATTTACCAGTGATGCGTCCGCCCTCGCCCCGGCCCTCTCCCCCAGGAGAGGGGGAATGGTTCGCCGCGTTTTGAGCCATGCGATAGGCTGGGTTATCCTGCGTCTCACGGCAAATGATATAGAATCGGCAACTACAACGAGGATCGAGAAATTGTCCAGTGACGTGAGGCGCTCTCCCTCTCCCCGGGGGAGAGGGCCGGGGTGAGGGCGAGCGTGAATACCAACTCCACTGAAAACGTCGAGGAACCATAAAAAGCATCACACGTGAATCCGGTCGGCTTTGAAGTATGGCTGCAGCGCGGCCGGAATCAGCACGCTGCCATCCGCCTGCTGGTGCGTTTCAATGAGCGCGACAAACAATCGCGCCAGTGCCGTGCCGCTGCCGTTGAGGAGGTGCGGGAATTTATTTTCGCCCGCTTCCGTTTTAAACCGCAGATTCATCCGGCGCGCCTGGAAATTCTCGCAATTCGAGCAGCTTGACACTTCGAGATAACTCCCCTGCCCCGGCGCCCACACCTCGAGGTCGTAGGTTTTCGCGCTCGCAAAGCCCAGGTCGCCCGTGCACAACAACACCACGCGGTAATGCAGGCCCAGCAATTGCAAAACCTTTTCCGCGTTGGCCACCATTTTCTCCAACTCATCGTACCCGTGCTCCGGTTTCACAATCTTGATCAATTCCACCTTGTCGAACTGATGCACGCGAATCATGCCGCGCGTGCCGACGCCCGCCGCGCCCGCCTCGCCGCGAAAACACGGCGTGTAAGCGCAATAATAAACCGGCAACTGGCTTTCCTTGAGAATTTCCTCGCGGTGGATGTTCGCCACCGGTGTCTCGGCGGTCGGAACCAGATATAATTTCCCCATCTCCGCCGTCTTGTCGCCCTCAACCACGCCGTAATACTGGTCCTTGAATTTTGGAAACTGGCCGACGCCTTCGAGACATTGCGGCCCGACCACGAACGGCGGTGAAACTTCCGTGTACCCGTGCTCGCCCGTGTGCAAATCGAGCAGCATTTGAATCAGCGCCCGCTCCAGCCGCGCGCCCCAGTTCGTGTAGAGCAAAAAACCGCTGCCGGAAAGTTTTGTCGCCCGCGCAAAATCCACCAGCTTGAGCGACTCGCAAAGTTCGACGTGCGATTTCGGTTTGAAGGCGAAAACCGCCTTCTTGCCATGAACACGCACCACCGGATTGTCCGCCGCCGTTTTGCCGATCTTCACCGATTCATGCGGCAGATTCGGCAGACGCAGCATCAATTGATCTTGCGCCGCCCCAGCTTCCAACGCCTGCTTGTCCAGCGCTGCGATACGGTCACCCAACTCGCGCATCTCCGCCTTCTTCGCCTCAGCCTCGGCGGTTTTCTTCTGCCCCATCAGTGCGCCGATTTCCTTCGACGCCCGATTTCGCCGGGCTTTGAGCGTCTCGACCTCCGCGAGCAACTTCCGCCGCTGCTCGTCGAGCTTGAGCAACTCGTCAATGCAAGCTTCATCCCCGGTCCCTCGCGTGGCAAGGCGCTCGCGCGCAAAATCCGGCTGGTCGCGAATCAATTTAATATCGAGCACAGGCGGATTATAGAAGTTCAACGGCCAGCGGCAAGGCGGAAGCCCGGACGTTGCCCGCGGCGGCAAATCCGTCCTCATGTCCGTCCGTGGCGCAAAAAGCAACACCATGTCTGGAGCGCGGCTTGTCCCAAGCCGCAGCACCGGCAGATGCAAGAGTGGGTGAGAAAGTATTTATGAACCAGTCTTCGCAAATGGACGTGCTGCAGTTGGGACAACCCGCGCTCCGGCGGTCGGATGGATACAGTGTTCCTTTGCACCCGTCCGGCAGGATGTGGGTGGGAGCTTTTTTAGTTTGAAATCCCGGTCAGTTATCCGTAAAAAATGGTAATGCCCGATGACGCCAATCCTTTCACGAGCGCTGATGTATTGGTTGACGCAAGGAAGCGCATAAGTATTGGACCGGTTCCCGCCTGGGTGGTTTCATGCCCCTTTGATGCCGATTTCAAGGCGCAAGGAGCAAGTCAGGTCACCCATCTGTTCGTCAGCCGGCAAATCCATGCCGAAAACCGTCAGACTCATTATCGCCTGGCGATGCGATTGGAAACCATGCAGGCGGTGCAACACCAATCTCAATGGCAGCTTCAATTTGAACCGCGCACTCAATCGGTGACGTTGCATTGGATAAAAATTCGCCGGGGAGATCAGGAGTTTGATCATACCAATCTGGGGAAAATCCGTCTGCTGCAGAGGGAAGAAGGTCTGGAAAGATTCGTCATCCACGGTTGGTGCACATTGCTGTTATTGCTGGAGGATGTTCGTCCCGGTGACATCATCGAATCCTGCTATACCATTGAAACCCAGCCCCGACTGCTCCCCAGAAATTATGCCTCCTTCTTTTCTTTGCCGCAGGGAATTCCGGTCGGGAAATTTCACTTTTCCCTGCGGTTTAATGAGTCCCGTCCGATGAAATGGAAATCAGCCTTCGCGGATTTAAAACCAGCCGAGAACCGCGTAAACGGCAACGTCGTCTGGGTCTGGACCGGCGAGAATTATGAAGAACCCGGGCCGGAGCCAAATACGCCGGATTGGTACATATCCTGTCCCTGGATTCAGATATCAGATTGTCCAGATTGGGGAACCGTTGCGGTGGCGATTGCCAAAGCATGGAAAGAAGAAAACGACGAGACGGCTCTGGCAGAAATCGCAAAAGAAATTGCCGGCCAGGAACCGGATGCTTTGCTTCGGGTCGAAAAGGCGATTCAACTGGTCCAGGACGAATACCGTTATTTAAGTGTCAATATCGAGCTGGGCGGCCAGGTGCCCACACCCCCGGGAATTGTGGCCCGCAAGCGATATGGCGATTGCAAAGACCTTTCCTTCCTGCTGGTCCATCTGCTCAAACGGTTGGGAATACCTGCACGTCCGGTATTGGTGAACACCCAATTGCGAAAATCCCTGGCGGCCATGCTGCCCATGGATGGTTTGTTCAATCACGTTGTCGTCGAATACGAAGTGCAAGGTGAAACCCGCTGGGTGGATGCAACGATGAAACAACAAGGTGGCGGCGCATTAAACCGATTCATCCCTGATTATGGCGTCGGCCTTCCAGTGGACCCGATGTCCACCCGGTTGATTGAATCCCCGCGCGCTCCGGTTCAGGACAGCCGGTATGAATTGAAGGAGACCATCCTGCTGGATACAACGGGAGCTCCGTCCTTTTTATCGGTGGTGTTGCATACCAAAGGCAGTCATGCAGAAGCCCTGCGTCAACAATTTGAAAAGTCGGGAGTGGAGGGGGTGGCTTGGGAAAGGCTGCAACTCTGCACCAACAGGTTCACAAGCGCAAAGAGGATTGGCACCCTTGAATGCCGTGACGACCGCGCGGAAAACGAATTTATTCTGGCAGAGGTTTTCGAAATTAACGGCTTCTTGTCCGCACATCAAAAACCCGGGATGTGCCGGTTTCGCTTTCCCAACGATTTGGTGGCACATGCTCTGCAAATGCCTGAAACAGGCGCCCGACGAACACCTTTTTCACTGCCTTATCCGTGTAACATTGTTCATACCATTGTGGTCGAGACGTCCGCCTTGCAGCCCATGGGAACTCGGCGTCACAATGTGGAAAGCCCCTTTGTTAAGTTTAATCGCAGCAACAAATGTTTGCATAGATTCTGGTCCATGACACTGACTCTCTCGACTTTGGTTGATGCCGTTCCGCCAGATCACATTGATGAACACAGAGCCACGGTTGAAGCCATTTGGCAATGGTCTTTGTGGGAGATGACTTTGCCGGTCGGGTATCCGCATCCCGTCAAAAGAAAGGATTTTGGCTCTCTTCCGCCTGCCCCGCGAAAGTTGACGTCGTATGCCGCTGAACCTCAACAAAATCCAAAGCCTTTTCTTCCGGCAAACATCCAAACAGCAAATGGCCGGGACATGATTGGACAAAATCAGCCATCCAATCAACCGGTGAAGCACCGGCGGAAAAAACTTTCACGGCAAGAAAAAGACAGGAAAAAACTGTGGCTGATTGTTGCCATCCTTCTTTGGATTCTGCTTGTCCTTGTTATTATAATCGATTTCAAACGATAACTGCGTTTGCGTTGATTGCTTTACGGAAGCGGGGGCAACACGCCATTCTGCCGCCCAAGCCGAACGTCGAAATCTGATTGAAAATTACATCCTTTTAGCGCACATTCCCGTCATGCAATCCGTTTTTACCGGGCCGGTTTACGTGGTGCGCGACAACATTGACACCGACCAGATCATTCCCGCGCAGTATTTGACGCTCGTGCCGACGATTCCCGACGAATACGAGAAACTCGGCAGTCTCGCGCTTTGCGGCCTGCCCGAGTCGCTCTATCCGGAGCGGTTCGTCAACAGCGGCAAGCTCGACAGCGAATATCCGATTGTCGTCGCCGGGAAAAATTTCGGCTGCGGCAGTTCGCGCGAGCACGCGCCGATTGCCCTGGGTTCGGCAGGTTGCAAAATTGTGCTGGCCGAGAGTTTCGCGCGCATTTTCTTCCGCAACTCCGTCGCCACCGGCGAACTTTATCCCTGCGAAATCACCGGGCGCCTTTGCGATACGCTGAAAAATGGCGATGTGGTCACCGTTGACCTCGATGCGGCCACGGTCACTGTCAAGGCGACTGGGAAGGTTTTTAAATTCAAGCCCCTCGGCGACGTGCGCCCGGTGGTGGACGCCGGCGGCTTGTTCAATTACGCGCGGAAAAGCGGCATGATTCCGGCGCAAAAGTAGGCGGTATTACGGTTGTGAAACCGCCCGTCTTACTCCCCTGCCCCCGCTCGTTGAAGCTTTGCCCGGGCACGCTCACGCTGGGCCGGCAGCATGCGCTCCCAACGTTCACCGTTGTCTCCAGCAATTCCGCGCCCAACCATCCCGAAGGCTACTCGATCACGGTTGATCGCAAAGGCGTAAGGGTTGAATTCCGTGAAGCCACCGGGCTGGGCGTTGCCATGGCGACGATGCGACAATTGCTGCGCCAATACGGCCGGCGTTTGCCGTGCCTGAAAATCCGCGACTGGCCAGATTTTGCGCGGCGCGGCGTGATGCTGGACATTTCGCGCGGTCGCGTGCCCAAACTCGAAACATTGCTCGAACTGGTCGAGCACCTTGCCGATTTCAAAATCAATGAATTTCAACTCTATACCGAGCACACGTTCGCCTATTGCCGTTATCAATCCGTCTGGCAAAGCTGGGGTGCGCTGACCGCCGAGGAAATTCGCCAGCTCGACGCGCGCTGCCAGCAGCTTGGCATTGACCTCGTGCCCAACCAAAATTCCTTCGGCCACCTGCGGTGTTTTTTGGAGCATCCCCGGCTTAAAAAACTGGCCGAGGTCTCCGGACCTTACCCCGACTACAGCGGCGAATTTGTCCGCCGGCCTTCCACACTCGCGCCGAATCATCCCGGCACCCTGCCCTTCCTGCGCGGGCTGTATGACGAATTGCTGCCGAACTTTTCGAGTCAATTCTTCAACGTCGGTTGCGACGAGACCTGGGACTTGGGCTGCGGCCAAAGCAAAAAACTCTGTGAAGCGCAAGGCCAGGGCCGGGTTTATCTGGATTTCCTCAAGCAGATTCATCGGGAGGTTTCCGCCCGCGGCAAAAGCATGATGTTCTGGGGCGACATCATTTTGAAATATCCGAAATTGATTCCCGAACTGACTTCGTTTGGAACGCCGCCTTCAGGCGGCAGCAATTGCCGGACTAATTCGCCTCTGCCGCCTGAAGGCGGCGTTCCGAGTCTTGTCGCGTTGAGCTGGGGTTATGAAGCAGACCATCCGTTTGACCGCGAGGCAGCGTTGTTTGCCAAGGCAAAAATCCCATTCTACGTCTGCCCCGGCACTTCAACCTGGCAGACGCTGATTGGCCGGCATGACAACGCGCTGGCAAATATGCGCGCCGCAGCCCAAACCGGGCGCAGGCATGGCGCGATGGGTTATCTCATCACCGATTGGGGCGACGGCGGCCATCCACAGCCGCTCGCCGTCAGTTATCTCCCCTACCTGGCCGGGGCGTCGCTGAGCTGGTGCGCCGAAACTTTTGACGAGGCAAACTTGATTCCGGTTTTGAACCGCGATGTTTTCAACGATCCGACCGGCAACGCGGCCAAAGCGGCGTTTGCGCTCGGCCGGGCGCATCGGAAGTTGAAATTCGCCATTCCCAACGAAACGCCGCTGGGAACCGCCATCGCCGCACCGCCGCAAGAACAACACGAATTGTTTTGCCGGAACGGATTGAAACATTACGCGCGGATTTCCGGCAAAAACATTCGCGCCGCGTTGAAGGAAATTGAAAAGCAGCGCGCTGTGCTTCGTCGGGCGAAACCTTCAAGCAAAGCTGGGAATGTTTTGTTACAGGAACTGGACCTGGCCGCGCGCATGGCCGCACAGTCATGCCAGTTCATGCTGTGGCAGCAAGCAGTTGCAAAGCAAGGTAGGGTCGGCGCGCCGCGCCGACCGGACGCCGCAGCGCGGCGTCCCTACCAGCAGATGGCCCGGACAGGCATCCGCGAATTGCGGAAGCTGGAGAAGGATTTCAACGCCTGCTGGCCGTTGCGCAACAAGGCCACGCCACAGCATTGCTCGGCGTTTTTAAAATGGCGAATTAATGACTACCACCGAAATCCCAGATGGACTGGACGGTTGACGCCTTTATGATATGAACCAGCCCATGAAGACGTTGATTGGCACCTTGATTTTGATTTGGTCTTGTATTCCAACCCAAACCGCATTCTCTCAGACCAACTTTGGCAAAGGGGCGGAAACATCTGGTGTGAAACCGGAAGGTATGCTCACGGTTCAAGTCCAAACCCTTGACGGCAAACCGATGACCAATGTGTCCGTGGTCTGCATTGGCCAAGAAACGAACGCCGTGTTGAAGGGCACCATCATTGAAGGCGGCGGCCAACGTCTGCTGACCGATGACCAAGGTAATATCACCCTCACCTGGAACGGGAAAAAATATTGGCCTGATGATTGCCAGCGACCAGGGCTTCTGTCTGGCGCAGAGCCGGGACCTGACCAACCGTCCGGTTTTGGTCGTGCAACCCTGGGGACGGATTGAAGGCGTCAGAACCGATCACGACCGTCCGCTGCCCAACCACCGTCTCTCCCTGGACATCATCGGCCGGTGTGTTGATCCGCCGATTCAAAATCTCATTGATTTAGACGACCAAGCTTCGACGGATTCGCGTGGCCGTTTCCATTTCGAGCATGTACCTCCCATTGATGTGTGGATGCAAGATGTGCATACGTGGTTGGGAGCCGCCGCCAGCAATCATCCCTCTTGGAGCACTTCGGGGTTCAATCTTCAGGAGATTGACATGCAACCAGGAGAGACCAAGCAGGTCGAAATCGCGACTCACGGCCGCACGGTCGTCGGCCAGATCGAACTTGGACAAAGTTTGGCCGGCATCATTGATCTGAAGTCGCTTGATGGGTCATTTGGTCGCGGACTTTCCATCGATGGTGTGAATCTGGCAAAGCAATCCTGGGTGCCTGCGGAATTTGACAACGCCGACCAACGCGCCCAATGGTATCATGATTGGTACAAGAACACGGAAGCCGGCCGCCAACGCCTTTCGGCCATCAGTAAATGGCGCCCTGTCATGATCCGGGCCGACGGCTCTTTTATTTCGGAAATGGTCGAGCCAGGTAAATATGTTTTCAGCGGCAACCTCTTTCACAATGGTAGAATCGTCGCGTTTTTGAATGAGCTTCATTTTGTAGTTCCTCCCGCCGCCGCCGGAAATGACGATGCGCCTCTCGACGTTGGCAAGGCAACGTTCAAACCCAGCATAATCTTGAAGGCGGGCGACCTGGCACCAGATTTTACCGCCCCAACTCTCGGTGGCCAGCCGATCAAGCTTTCTGATTTTCGAGGCAAGTATGTGCTGCTGGATTTCTGGGCCACCTGGTGTGGGCCATGTGTTGCCGAAACGCCCAACCTCAAGGCAACCTATGATGCGTTTGGTAAAAATGTACGTTTCGTGATGATCAGTCTGAGCAGCGACTCGGATCGCGCAGCGCCGGCTAAATTCGTGAAAGTCAATGGCATTGCCTGGACACAAGTATTTGTGGACGGCTATGGGGGCAAGGACATGGTGGCACAAAAATATGGTGTCTATGGCATCCCCGCAATTTTCCTGATTGGACCGGACGGCAAAGTATTGGCTACCGATCTTCGTGGTCCAAAAATGATGTCAGCGGTGGCAGCGGCGCTCGCTTCAAAGTGATTACTATCGTTCGCACACCGATCACGCCTGGCTTTTCACATCCCACGCGTCGCGCAGACCGTCGCCAAGGAAGTTCAGCGCCAGCAGCGTCATGACGAGCACGCCACCGGGAAAGGCAATCAACCACCAGTAAATCCGGATGGGATTGATTTGCCCGACACCTTCCGCAATAAGTGTGCCCCAGCTCGCCATCGGCGGCTGCACACCCAGGCCGAGATAACTTAAAAACGATTCGTATAGGATGATCGCCGGCACAGTGAGCGCCAGATAGGTGATCACGACGCCGAAAACGTTCGGGATGATGTGCCGCGCCAGAATCCGCACCGGCCCGCCGCCTAGCGCCCGGCTTGCTTCCACGAATGCGCGAGTCCGCAATGACAACACCTGTCCGCGCACGATTCGCGCCATCGTCAACCACGACACCGCGCCCAGACCGACGAACAGAAGCGTCACGCGCAAGGCACCAGCCACCGCCGGCGAGTTTTCGACCCAGTGCGATTGCTTGAGCATTTCACCGAACGTGGTGATGAGCACAATCACGAAAATGACCGTTGGCAGTGAATAAAGCACATCCACGATGCGCATCAGCAAGCTGTCCACGCGCCCACCCACGTAACCGGCAATGGCGCCCCACAGTACGCCGATGACGAGGCTCACCCCTGCTCCAACGATGCCGACGAGCAGCGAAATTTGCGCGCCAAACAGAATGCGGGAAAAAACGTCGCGCCCATGCACGTCCGTGCCGAACCAGTATTGTGCGCCTGGCGGTGAAAAAGCTGCGTCGGAAAGCTGGTTGGGATTGTGGACCTGCACAAAAGTCCCGCCGGATATTTTGAGGATAACCGGCCATGCGATGATGGCAAGCAACAGAATAACCAGATACCAGGCGCTGATGACAGCGGCGCGGTTCCGCCGGAAGCGCTGCCACGCGCGCTGGCCGGGCGTTGCCAGTCGAGGGTCGAGGGTCGAGGGTCGAACGCCAGAAGCTGGCTGGCCCGGCATCAGGTTGCCCTCGACCTTCGACTCTCGACTCTCGACCGGTTTATTCATATTTCACGCGCGGGTCGAGCCGGGTGTAGGCGAAATCCACCACCAAATTCATCCCTATGAGCAGCATTGCATAAAGCAGTGAAAGGCTCACGACGACGGTATAATCGCGGTTGAGCGAGCTGTTGACAAGAAAGACGCCAATGCCGGGAATCTGGAAAATGTTCTCAATGACGAACGAGCCGGTCAGCAGGTCGGCCAGCATCGGGCCGGAATAGGAAACGACCGGCAGGATGGCGATGCGGCAGGCGTGTCGGAGTAGCAGCATGTTTTCTCCAAGTCCCTTGGCGCGTGCCGCAGTGATGAACTCGGATTGCATGGCGCTCAACATCCCTTCGCGGAAAAGCCGGGCGACTTTGCCGGCGAAGAACAGGCCGAGGGCGATGGGCGGCAAAATCATGTGCCACGGTGTTTCCCACAGGCCGACGGGCAGCAGTTTCCATTTGATGGAAAAAAACAGGATTAACAACGGCGCGATGACGAAACCGGGCACGCACACGGCCAGTGTGGCCAGAAAACTGCCGGCGTAATCCGGCCATCGCCCACGCCGGGCCGCGGTGAAAAAACCGACCGGCAGCCCGACGCCCATCGCAAAGCCGAACGCCAGCGCGCCGAGCACCATGGAGACCGGTAATCCCTGCGCGATGATGTCGTTGACCGTATGGTTGCGGTATTTGAGCGAGACACCGAAATCGCCGCGCGCCAGATCGCCCAGGTAGCGCAAGTACTGTTTCCAGACCGGTTCATCGAGATGATATTTCGCCTTCAGGGCACGCTCGATTTCCGGCGACGCCGGCGCGCGTTCGCGGTCAAACGGCCCGCCGGGAGCGAGATGCACCAGGGCAAACGCCAGCGCGCTGATGACCAGCAGCAGCGGAATGGCGAAAATGATGCGCTTGAGAAAATACATCGTGGTTCTATTTAATCGCAGAAGTGTGGAAATGCGGAGAAAAATGTGGTAGCACCCGCGTCTCGCGGGTCGTTTCGGGCGTCGCGCCCAAAACCTTCTGCCGGCACACGTCATCATCGGCCATCTGTTTCACGCAAGTCGTCCGCGCGCCGTTGCAATTCGGCGGGACGCCGAATTGAACCCGCCGGAGGCGGGTGCTACCTACAGCATTTATTGGTTCTACCACCATTCTCCACGCCTTTTGATTGCCAATAGGTTTATTTCGATTTCACCTTGCGGATGGCTTGCAACGGATGGTTATCCAGAATGTTCGGATAGATGCCTTGAATCTTGTTGGTGTCGTAATAATTGATGCCAACATAAAAATAGAGCGGGATGATGGGCAGTTCGTCGCGCACCAGGATCGTTTCAGCCTGTTGAAACAGCTTTTCGCGCACCTTCAAATCGGGTTCCTGATTTGCCCGCCCGATGAGTTCGTCGTATCGCGCGTTTTTCCAGCCGGTGCGGTTGTTGCCGTCATCACTGGTGAACAGGCCCAGAAACGTGTTCGCGTCATCATAATCGCCGGTCCAACTGGAACGCGAGAGGTCAAAATCCAGATGGGCTTGCGCGGTATAAAAGATTTTCGCCTCCAATTGACGCAGATCCATTTGAATGCCGAGTTCGTCATGCCACATTTGCTGCAGTTCAATGGCAATGTTTTCATGGAGCTTGTCTCCCCCGCTGGCCGGGGCGCTGAACACATATTCAAACCGCGGAAATCCCCGGCCTCCGGGATAACCGGCCTCCGCCAGTAATTTTCTCGCCCGCTCCGGGTCATAACCCAGACCTTCAGGCGAAGTGTAATGCGCCGTGCCATCCGGCACGATATGCGACGCGGGTTGTTCTCCGGCCCGCGAGATTTTTTTCACGATGCGCTCCTTGTCAATCGTTAGCGCGAGCGCCTGGCGGACGCGCGGGTCGTCGAAGGGTTTCCGGGTCACGTTGAAACGGATGAAATAGTCGCCCAAATAACTGAAGGCGTGAAAATCCGGACGCCGGATGAGCACGTCCAGCAATTGTCCAGGCACCAGTTCCTTGTCCCAGACGATGTCCGCCTGGCCGCATTCATAAAGATTCAGCGCCGTGTTGGGCGAACCGACCGGCAGCAGGTCAATGATTTCCGACCGGGTGTTGGCCGCATCCCAATAGCGCGGGTTTTTTTGCAGGCGGATCTTGTCGTTCAACCGCCAATAAACCAATTCATACGGCCCGCTGACCGGCAGCGGCTTTGCCATCAACCAGCGATCACCCTGCTTTTCAATCGTCGGCTGCGGCACCACGCCGGCCACCGGCATGGCGCAGACATCGGGGAAAAAAGCCGTGGGATGATCCAAATCAAAACGTACGGTGAATTTATCCAACGCCTGAACGCCCACGAGCGAGGCATCCTTGATTTTGCCCGCATTGAAATCCTTCGCATTCTTCAAATAAAACAACGGCCCCGCGTAACCGGAAGCGGTCGCCGGATTGAGCGCCCGAATCCACGAATAAACCACGTCTCCGGCGGTAATCGGTTCGCCGGTGGACCAGGTTAGATTGGTGCGCAGATGGAATGTGTAAATGCGGCCATCGGGTGATATTTCCCAGTTCTCCGCCAGACCGGGGATGGGCCGGCCAGTTTTCGGGTCAAGCCGCGTCAATCCCTCAAACAAACCCTGAACGATGCGCATTTCGACCTGGCCGGTAATGATGGCCGGGTCGAGCGATTCGGGTTCGCCGCCGTTGATGATCGTGATGTCGGCTGGCGGCTCGTGGCGAACGCAGCCGGAGAGCAAAATGACGCCGCAAAGTAAAAAAATACGGCCCATCCAAAAACAAAAACGCGCCCGCGAAAAAATCCGCCGGGCGCGTTGGAAAATGGCCATCGCGTTATTTCGATTGCGTCGGCTCAGCCAGAGCATTGGCTGGTTCAGCCGGGGCATTGGTTGGCACAGACAGCGGCAATGACAGCAAACTGTTTGTGGGCGCAGCCGCCGGTTGGGAAACGGGCGGCGCCACCGGCTGGGGCGCGGAAACCGGCACCTGCATTTGTTGTTTTTGTTGCACCTGTTTTTCAAACTCCAAGGCACTGTTTTTGTTATGCACCCGGTCTTGCAAATAGCCGAGAACCAGGGCCAGCCCGAAGAAAATGATGGTCGAGTATTTCGTGACCTTGGTCAGCACGTTGCCCGAACCCGCGCCAAACAGTGCGTCCGCCGCCGCCCCGCCAAACGCCATGCCGGCGCCGGCGTCCTTCTTTGGCAGTTGAATCAAAATCAGCAGAATCAACAACGCGCAATTGACAACCAGAAAAAACGTCAAAATTCCAACGATGAAACTCATAATCAATTCCTATATCGAATTTTTGATAATGTCAGCAAAACTTCGCGCTTCGAGCGACGCGCCGCCGACCAGCGCGCCGTCCACGTCCGGCTGGCCCATCAACTCGCGCGCGTTCGCCGGTTTCACACTGCCGCCGTACTGGATGCGGACTTTTTTGGCAACGGCTTCGTCAAAAATCTTCACCAGCAGCGAACGAATGAAGGCATGCACATCCTGCGCCTGCTGCGTGGTCGCCGTTTTGCCCGTGCCGATGGCCCAAACCGGTTCGTAAGCAACGATGGTCTCAACCATTTGTTCTTTCGTCAAACCGGCGAGGCTGCCGCGCACCTGCGTCTCCAAAACCTTGTCCGTCTGTCCCTCCTCGCGCTCGGCGAGCGTTTCACCGACACAGACGATGGGCTTGAGCGAGGCGGCATGGGCCGCCGCTGCTTTTCTGGCAATGAGCGCGTTGGATTCCTTTTGATACTGGCGCCGCTCGGAATGGCCGAGAATGACGTAGCGCACGGAAAATTCCTTGAGCATCCCGGCGCAAATCTCGCCGGTGAACGCGCCGAAGTTCTGCTCGCTCATGTTTTGCGCGCCGAGCCGGAGGTTCGAGTCCAGGATGACCTTCGACACCGATTCCAACGCCGTGAATGGCGGGCAGATGACGATGTCCACTTCCCGGATATTGGCCAGTTCCAGCTTGAGGTTGCCGACCAGCGTCAGCGCCTCGGCCACCGTTTTGTTCATCTTCCAGTTGCCGGCAATAATCAATTTACGTTCTTTGTTCATGTCTTAAAAATCGTCCTGGTCCTCGTTCTCAAACATTTGTTCAATGCGAACAGCAGCAGCCACCCTGGTCACTCAGCGCCGCAACGCCGGGCAGGACCGCGCCCTCCAGGAATTCCAAGCTCGCGCCGCCGCCGGTGCTCATGAACGTCACCTTGTCGCCCAGCTTGGCCTTGTTGAGCGCCTTCACGCTGTCGCCGCCACCAATGATGCTCTTCGCACCGTTCTTTTGTGTCGCGTCCGCCACGGCCTGCGCAATGGCGTTCGTGCCGGCGGCAAATTGTTTGTTCTCAAACAAGCCCATTGGTCCGTTCCATAAAATTGTCTTCGCTTTGGCCACCACATCCGAATACGCCTTGACCGTTGCCGGGCCGATGTCGAGACCCGCGGCGTCATCCGGACAATTCATGTCCGAACTCGTGCGCGGATTCTGCCATTCGATGATTGGCTTGCCCTTTTTATCGAGCTTGTCGGTCTTCACCGGCACACCCACCACATCGTCCACCGGCAAAAGGAATTGGACTTTCCTGGCCTTGGCCTTTTCGAGTGCGGACTTGGCGATGTTGATCGCACCCGGTTCAACCAGCGATTTGCCGGTCTTGTAACCCTGTGCCAGCCGGAACGTGTAGGCCATCGCGCCACCGATTAAAATCGTGTCCGCCTTTTCGAGCAGCCAGTCAATGACCTTGATTTTGTCGGAAACTTTGGCGCCGCCCAGAATGACCACAAACGGGCGTGCCGGTTTTTCCAGCTCGTCGCCGAGGAATTTCAATTCGCGCTCCATCAGCAAACCGGCGGCGCATTTGCCACCGCGTTTGGCGACGATACGGGCAACGCCTTCCGTCGAGGCGTGCGCGCGATGCGCCGAGCCGAACGCGTCGTTCACATAAACATCGGCGACCTTCGCCAGTTTTTCGGCAAACGCCGGGTCATTTTTCTCCTCCTCGTTGTAATACCGGACATTTTCGAGCAGCACCACGTCGCCGTTCTTCATGCCAGCGACGGCCTTCTCGACCTTTTCGCCGATGCAATCGTCCACGAATACAACCGGTTTGCCGAGCAATTCAGACAATTTGGCCGTGACCGGCTTCAGCGACATGGTTGCGTCGCGTTTGCCTTTGGGTCGGCCGAGATGAGCGGTCAAAATGAGCTTGCCACCCTTTTCGATGAGCAACCGCAGCGTTGGCAAGGTTTCAACGATGCGCGTGGCATCGGTGATGACCATTTGGCCGTCTTTTTCCTCCAGCGGCACGTTATAATCCACGCGCACAAAAACGCGTTTGCCGCGGACATCCAAATCACGAACCGTAAGTTTTGCCATAAATTTGTGCTGTTTCCGAAAAATTCAGAATTTGGAGGATACCCCAGAATCGCTGCGAGTAAAGTGAATTTCAGCATCCCGTTTTGATTTGTGTGCGTTCGGGCATTGCCCCCGGAACGCGGCTGTGTCGAAGACCAGCCGCAGCAGCTTCGCAAAACCAGCCTGCCAGCCGGTATTTAAGCAATCAGGGTGCTGCTGCCTTTCTCTGTTGTTCGCGAAAACCCATGAGGTGTGACAGCAAGTCGTTTAGCTGTTCATTATCCGGACCCATTTTCCGCGCCGTGCGCGTGATCAGAATCGCGTCGTTCAACCGGTTCTGGCTCTGTAGAAAATTGACATAGCGAAACACTGCTTCCGGACTGGTGGGACACAATGCGAAGGCCTGTCGGAACGCATAGTCCGTCTCCGCCCGCAACCGCGCCTTATCCCCCGCATCCGTTTTGCTGGTCAGCCGCCATTGATACAGTCCGCCGCTGGAACTGCGCAGCTTCGAGAACGTCTTCGTTGCAAAATCGTTGGTCACAAATCCCGGGTCGCCCGTGAAATGCGACCAGTCCTTTTGCACATACACCGACTCCACAAACGCGCACACATTCGACACCGACGTTTCCGGCTTCAGCCAGTCGCCCAGCATGGACTGGCATTGCTTCGCCCAGAACGTGTGATCGGCATCAATCGTCTGCGTCGTCAACACCGGCACCGGCTCGCGGTTCAACTTGAAAATCAGCCCGTGTGGCAACAGATACGGATACATCCAGTCCAGGGGAAAGCTCTCCTCCACATAAAACCCGCAGTTTGTGTTGTGATCGAAGATGCACTTGACGATCAAGGCGTTTATGGACATGACTGCCACCGCCCCGCTGACCTGCAACCGGCCGTCCACCACCCGCACCACCTCGCCCGGCTTCATTTGCCGCGGCTCATTCGGAAAATCCCGGTCATGTTTCAAGCGAAGTTGCGCATCGGCTGTGTATTCCGTGAACGCATTTTGCAAATCATTCGTGGTCGGAATGTAAATACGGTTGCCATACATCGAACGCACATAATCCAGATACCGGCTGTCGGCGAGGGGATTCTGCGTGAGCGTATAGAACGGCCGGGCCTCCACGTGCGACTCGCACAACGCCGTCACCAGCCCGCGCCCCGGGTCCGTGCCGCCAAAGTAAATGCTCCCCGCCGGGATGGACTGGATAATGCCCTCGCCAAAGGCCAGCGGATATTTTGTCCCGCCCGACGCAAACGCTGCATACGCCGTCTGCACCTCGATGAGCGTCTGCCACACCGGAGAACTCACCGCCGGGTCGTTCCACGAACCTTCATACTGGCTCGACCGCAGTTTGAGACGCTCATACGTATTCGTCATCTCAGGCCAGTCGCCCTGACCGGCAGACTTGAAATAAGCCCAGATTTCCGGTGACGCCTGAATGTTGAAATCTGCCGCCAACCGATGAGCCTGCTGCTCCTTGGCCGCGCAGAATGCAAGCAACTGCGACGGAAACCGGTTGGTCCCGTCAGCCGCCCGGCAAACCGGCACAGCCGGCAACAACAGTGCAAACACAATGTTGAGAACGCCGGATATGGATACCAAAGTTGGTCTTGAAATGGGTTTCATGGGTCATTTCTATTCTGGGCCGTGCGACAAAAGTTGTCCAAGCCAAAAATCAGCGGAGGTGCATGATTTCAGCTCTTTGTCACCTCTTAGGGCCTGTTAACACTAATTGACAATTGAGGGAAAGTTGGCATTCTTGTGGGGCGTGGAACTTACCCCGTGTCAATATGAACGCATCGCTGACTGTCTGCCGCGCCAGCGT
>Ga0224554_1000432_pt1 | contig 35363 bp, 35 predicted proteins | sample 714S22024metaG_FD_180666 | JGI IMG/M metagenome (GOLD analysis project Ga0224554, IMG submission 180666) | Peat soil microbial communities from Stordalen Mire, Sweden - 717 S2 20-24 | ecosystem: Environmental > Terrestrial > Soil > Wetlands > Peat | place: Sweden: Norrbotten County, Stordalen... | reverse complement strand
AAGAAATAAATGGTGCACAGGGGAGGATTCGAACCTCCGTAGCGCTTAGCGCGGCAGATTTACAGTCTGCTGCCATTAACCACTCGGCCACCTGTGCATCTTCCGCCCGTCGCCCTCGGACGCGCCTCGCCCGAATGGAACGGAGGCGGCCGGCCGAGCAGAACTGGCGCCTTGGAGCTGACGGAGGGATTTGAACCCCCGACCCTCTGATTACAAATCAGATGCTCTACCAACTGAGCTACGCCAGCCCAAACAGTCGAATGCGCTGTCCATATCGGGCAGCGCACAGTATCAACTTTAGCACAGCCGCATCCCCCGCCGCCACAGCGCAATCCGTCCTGCGGCAAAATAATTATTCAGACCCCGCCTGCTTGAGTGCTAGCATGGATTCCCTCCAGATGTCCCATATCTGCTGTGTGCTGTATCTGTTAGGAGATCCGCGCGTCTTCGTGCGGAAAACTGCTCATCCGAGGAGAAAGATCGATGCGTTTCAAGATGCTGCTCATGGCAACTCTGGCCGTGTGCTCCGCCATCTGCATGGCTCCGCAAACACTCACCGCCCAACAGACGATGAACAACGACGCCGTCATCAAATTGGTCAAGGCAGGTCTTTCGGACGACCTGATTGTCTCAACCATCAACTCCCAGCCCGGAACCTATAACACGTCAACCGATGGACTGATTGCCCTGAAAAAAGCAGGCGTCAGCGACAAGGTAGTCGGCGCAATCGTCACAAAGAGCGTCGCCCCCGTTGCGGCCCCGGTGGAAAGAGTTGCGAATCAGGGCGAAGCGGCACAGCCAGCCGCGGCCTCCGATCCTAACGACCCCAATGTTCCTCACGATCCGGGGATCTACATGTATACAAAAGGGTCTAACGGCATGGAACTGACGATGCTGGAGTTGAGCGTGTACTCGCAGGGGAAATCCGGAGGATTTCTTACTTCTGGTCTCACTTATGGCCTCCTCAAGGTCAAGACGAAGGCGGCTATTCCGGGTGCCCACTCCAACATACACACCAGTGATAACGGAATTATTTTCTATTTTTACTTCGAGGAGACAGGAAAATCGTTCGGCTGATCGACGACACCAAACCAATATACCCTTCTGAAACTTGAAGAGAAGGGAAATAGCCGTGAAACCCAGACTGGTTCGATGAATGCACTTGGAACATCAACAGGGACAGATGCCGCGGCCAGTTCTGGATTCACATACACAAAAATCAAGCCTGGAATCTATAAGGTCATTCCGACGGGCGTACTTGCACCCGGCGAGTACTGTTTCATGCCTCCCACTGGGCAAGCTGGATCCGCTACAGCGACTCAGATGTTCGCATTCGGAATTAGACCTCCACTCTGAGATATGGGGCACACGCGCCGGTGCTTGACTCCTTATTCCATCTGCTCGCATTCGATCTGCTGCGATCTCTGTCCATTCCCGTTAAATTCCGCCCCGCCTTTGCCGACTCTCGTTCTCGCCTTCGCTGGTTAGCGTATAAAAAGAGTGCAGGATGCGGAAACGGACGCTATATTCGCTGCTTCTGATGCTGGCGCTGATTGTGGCGCTGATTGCCGCGGTGTGGCTGCGCAAGCATGCCCCGCCGGAGGTCGCCCGCCTGCTGCCGGAGTCCGACGCCATCGTCTACCTCAACCTGAGGCCGCTGCGTGCCGCGACCCACCTGGAGCGCGCGCCCGTCTCGCGCAGCCCTGAGTTCCAGCAGTTCATCGACGCCACCGGAATCGACCCCGAGCGCGACCTGGACGCCGCCGCCTTCGCCCTGCACCGCATGGATGACCCCGCAGGCCCCAACGGCCCGGTCGCCTACTCCGAGGTCTTCGAGGGCCGCTTCGACGGCGCGCGCCTGGCCCGCTACCTGGCCGGCATGGCCGCCTCGCAGGAGCAGTACGCCGGCCACACCATATACACCATCCCCATCGAGGGCCGCCGCCTGCGCATCGCGCAGCTTGGCTACGACACCATTGCCGCCTCCAACATGCCCACCCCCGAGCAGATCCACTCCATGCTCGACCGCTATCGCGCCTCGGCGTCGCCCTTTGCCGGCTCATCGCTGCTGGCCGCGCGCTACCGCGACGTGCCGCTGCTCTCCAGCGCGTGGGCCATCGGCCACGTCGGCCTGCCCTTTTCGGAGCGCGGACGAATCACCGTCTTCGGCCTCGAACTGCCGCTGCCAGAGGACACAACCTTCGTCGCCAGCCTGAGTTACGGATTTGGCGCGCTGCACCTGCGCATCGAGCAGATCGCCCCGACGGACGCCGCCGCCGCCCGCTCCACCGAGGCGCTGGATGCGCTGCTACAGCTCTTCCAGGCCATCCAGCCCAAGATCGAGGCGCAGTCGGAGACCTCCGAAGCCGAGTCCATGCGCGAGTTCGCCGCTTCCATCCAGATCGACCAGCACAAGAACCGCGCCGTGCTGACCGCCAACGTGCCGTTGGATCTGTTGAAGAAGCTGGTGACGCCGGAGAGTGCAATCGGCGTAGCCCCATCCGCCGCCGCCGCACCCCCCGCCAGCGCTGCTGGGCGGTAGAGGATCAGCCTGTCTCCGCGCGGAGTATGAATCGTTATCCTGGCTCGCGAGCTGCATCGAACCGCCGCGACGAAGCATCCTATCGTCGAATGTATCTCTAGGAGATCAGTTCCCCGATGCGCACACGAGCCCAAGTACCCACTGCGAAACACCTTTCCCTTATCGCGCTTCTGTCGATTGCAGTTGCTGCTTGCGCAACATTCCATGCCCAAACCAGCGCCCAAACCAGCGCCCAGACAAACAAGATCCTGACCGGCCAGGCCGCCTTCACTGACTACTCGCAGGAGCGCCCCGGCGTCCGCCGCAAGCTGACCGTCGCCGACCTGCCCTAACCCCATCCCGACGAGTCGGTCGACAACGGCCCCACGCTGGTTCCCCGTCCCGACGGCGCATGGCCCATCTCTCCTGCGGGCTTCAAGGTGGAGATCTACGCTCAGGGATTCCAGCAGCCGCGTCTGATCCGCACCGCGCCCAACGGCGACCTCTTCGTCGCCGACAGCGCCGCCGGCAAAGTCATCGTCCTGCGCGGCAAGACGCCCGACGGCCACGCCGCCCGCACTGAAACCTTCGCCAGCGGCCTCGATCACCCATTCGGCATCGCTTTCTACCCCCTCGGTGCAAATCCGCAGTGGGTCTACATCGCCAACACCACCAGCGTCATCCGCTTTGGGTATAAGTCCGGCGACCTCGTCGCAACCGCCAAGCCGGAGACCATCGTCCCCGTCCTGCCCGGCTACGCCCAACTGCGCGGCGGAGGCCACTGGACCCGCGACGTAGCCTTCTCGCTCGATGGCAAACGCATGTGGATATCCGTCGGCTCCGGCTCGAACGTTGACGACGCCGATACGCACCCCAGAGAGTTCCACCGCGCCGATATTCTGGAGTACACGCCCGACGGCGCCTTCGTGAAGGTCTACGCCAGCGGCCTGCGCAACTGCGTCGGCGAGGCAGTCAATCCCGTCACCGGCCAGCTCTGGTGCTCCACCAACGAGCGTGACGCGCTGGGCAACAACCTCGTCCCCGACTACATCACTTCTGTCCCCGAGGACGGCTTCTTCGGCTGGCCCTGGTTCTACATGGGAGGCCATCAGGACCCGCGCCTGCCCCAGCCTTGCGCCAATGGCACCGGGCCGAACCCGCAGTTGACTGCGCCGCTAACCGCAGACCAGGCCAAAGACTGCAAACGGGTCGATCTCTCCGCCAAAGTTCGTACGCCAGACGTGATTCTCCAGCCACATTTTGCTTCGCTGGAGATGCTCTTCTATCCGCAGCATCCCGGCCCCGCAGGCTTCCCCGCGCTCTATCGCGGCGACGGCTTTGCCGCCGAGCACGGCTCTTGGAACCGCAAGGACCGCGCTGGCTATGAGGTCATTCGCATCCCCATGCACAACGGCCACGCCACTGGCGAATTCGAGGACTTCCTCACCGGATTTACCACCCCCGACGGCAGGGTTTGGGGACGTCCGGTCGGCGTAGCGGTTGCCCTCGACGGCTCACTCTTCGTCTCCGACGACGGAAGCAAGACCGTCTGGCATGTCATTTACACAGGAAAATAAATGGAGAGCTGAATTGAATTAGAGTCTCGCGGCCTCGTTGCTCAACCCGGACATTGTGGCGCGCAGGTACTTATGCGGATTCACCGGCGTGTTGCGGATGCGCACCTCGTAGTGCAGGTGGGCTCCGGTGGTGCGTCCGCTCATGCCAACGTAGCCGATCACCTGGCCGCGCACGACGGTCTGGCCCGCCATTACGGTAAAGCCGGACATGTGGGCGTAGCAGGTCTCGATGTTGTGGCCGTGGTCGATGATGACTTCGCGCCCATAGCCGCTCTCCATCGCAGCCGACTTCACGGTGCCGTCGGCGGTGGCCCGGATGGGCGTTCCGATGGGCGCGGAGATGTCGATTCCAGTGTGGAACTCACCCTCTCCGTTGCCGTGGATGGGGTCTTCGCGCTCGCCGAAGCTGCTGCGGATGGGGCCGATCACTGGCCACAAAGATGGCGCGTCGGTCGCAATATCCATCCCGCCGGCTGACCCACTCATTCCGATTTTACCGATCGAGGCAAGCGTCGAGCCGCCGTCAATCGCATGAGTCACGGCCCCGCTCACCGCCGAGTCGCGCAGGCTGTAGAAGGTGTCGAGCGACTTGTAGTAGCTGTCGTCGGTAAAGTTCGAGGCTGCATCGGCGTTCAGAGCGCCCTGCGCCGTCTTGATCCCGTCCAGTTTCGCCGCGGACTTCGTCCGCATGTGCCCCATCGGCCCGGAGAGCTTGCTCGCGGTCAGCCCGTAGAGCGCGGAAACCTCGCCCGCCAGCGAGCCCAGCGACGCCGCCTGCACGTCCTTCTCGTGCGCCTGCTTCTCCAGGTGCGCGTAGTCCTTCTGTAGCGTGGCGTGGTCGTCGCGCAACTGGTTGAAGCGCGCCGTCTTGATCAACATGCGGGAGTATGAACCGGCCAGTCCGGCGATCGTAAACGTCCCTATAACTGCTGCGGCTATAAAGACATACGCGTAATGCAGAGGCACGGGAATCTTGTGCAGGCCGCCACCCTCATCGCGGCTGATAAGGACAACGTAAAAACGTTTTTTCAGGCTGAAGCGTTTTAGAGTCAAGTCTTGGACCTTGTGCAGTGATTGGGCCTTCTCTCCGCGGTTCGGCGGAGAGATCGGCGCGATGAGTGCGCGGCAACCGGGTCAAATGAACTTTGCCAATCGCCGTTCGCAATCGGCTTCCGCAGTTGCCATCCCTCTTGGACGTTACTTTCGATTTTAACCTTCGATGGGAGCGAGCGCAATCCAATTGTTGGCAAATCGCCGATAAGTTGTACGGCTCGGCCAATTTTCTTTGTTAAATGTGTTTGCCGGGTCTGTTTTCCCCATTTATTCGCCTCTATCCGGGTCGCTTCCACCGCGTCCGCCGGGCCATCCCCGGCTGGTTTATGCTTGGCTCACGATGAAGAGAGAGATGGGCGAGTTGGAGCTGATCGAACGCATCCGGTCGGAGTGGGGAACGGTCGGGCGCGCAGCAGCGGGAGCCGCCGGGCGCGCAGCAGCGGGAGCCGTCAGGCGCGGAAGCCACGGCCTCGCGCCCAGCCTCGCCCTCGGCATCGGCGACGACTGCGCCATCCTGCGTCCGCCCAGGGGCCACGAGATTCTCGTCACCACCGACTTCACCCTCGAAGGACGCCACTTCCGTCGCGACTTGCACCCGCCGCAGTCGGTCGGACACCGGACGCTGGCGCGCGGCCTCAGCGATCTGGCCGCAATGGGAGCGCGTCCGCTGGCGGCCTTCCTCTCCCTCGCGCTGCCCGCCGAGATGCTCTCCACCCGCGCCGGACGCCTCTGGGTCGAGCGCTTCTTCACCGGCCTGCACAGTCTGGCCGACCAGCACCAAGTCCCGCTCGCCGGCGGAGATACCGCCGAATCCCCCTGCGATCAGGTCCTCGCAGATATCGTCCTCATCGGCTCGGCCCCCGCTGGTCGCGCCCTGCGCCGCAGCACGGCCCGCGCCGGAGACGCGCTCTACGTCACCGGCGAACTGGGTGGCGCTGCCGCCGAGCTTGCTTCGTTTGAATTTGCCGCAAGGCAATCGCGCGCAAACAAGTCGGGTGCCCCATCCATTCCGCGTTCTTGGCGGAATGGGTGGGAGTCAAGCTCAAAGTCCTCGTCAAACCAGCTCACCGCGCATCCGCAATTATTCCCTCAACCCCGCCTGGCCGTCGGACAGGAGCTACTTCGCCACCGTCTCGCCACCGCCGCCATCGACCTCAGCGACGGCCTCTCCACCGATCTGGCTCACCTCTGCCACGAGTCCGGAGTCGGCGCCCGGATCTCCTCCGCCGCGCTGCCAATCCATCCTCTGGCGCTGCAAGCCCGCGACGCGCAGGCGAATCACGCCACCGAAGCACTCGAAGCCGCACCCAACCGCGCGCTCGAGCTCGCCCTCAACGGCGGCGAAGACTACGAGCTCCTCTTCGCCGCGCCAGCCTCGGTGCGCATTCCGCGTAGCGTAGCCGGAGTCCGCATCACACGCATTGGAAGCCTTGTGCGCGGTCGCAGCATCTCATTGCTGGCCCCCTCCGGTCGCCGGTCGCCGCTCTCCCCAGGCGGCTGGGAACACTTCACGGGAAAGCATTAGGATTAAGCAACACTATGCATGACTCCACCAAGATCATTCGTTCCACTCTCACTCGCGCCGTAGCTGGCGAGCCGTTGCATCCCAGCCCGGTCTTCGCCGCGCCCTTCCACACTCCGGGCGACCCCAACGAAACGCCGTACAGCTACGCGCGGAATAACAACCCCACATGGACCGCGCTGGAGCGCACCATCGGCCAGATGGAGTCCGGCCAGTTTGCCCCCGGCCACGCCGATGCGGGCAAGCCCTATCGCGCCAGCGCCCTGGTCTTTGCCTCGGGAATGGCCGCCTGCGCCGCGGTCTTCGGAGCCGTCCTGCGTCCCGGAGACGTGGTCGTTCTGCCCTCGCACTGCTACTTTGCCGCGCGCGCCCTCATGCAGGAGTACTTCGCCAAGATGGGCATCGTCATACGCCTCGCGCCCACCGCCAACGACGCGCAGGGCGAGCAGCTCGATGGCGCGCGCCTGCTCTGGATCGAGTCGCCCAGCAACCCGCTGATGGAGATCTGCGACATCACCGCGCTCAGCGAACGCGCGCACCGCGCCGGAGCTTTGGTCGCCGTCGACAACACCACCGCAACCCCGCTCGGCCAGCGTACGCTCTCCTTCGGCGCGGACTTCGCCGTCGCCTCCGACACCAAGTCCATGACCGGCCACAGCGACATCCTGCTCGGCCATGTCGCCGTCCGCGACCTCGAACTCCGCCAGCAGATCGAGCAGTGGCGCACCCTGATGGGCGGCGTCCTCGGCCCCATGGAGGCGTGGCTTGCGCTGCGTTCCATCGCGACCCTGCCGCTGCGTCTGGAGCGAAGCTCCACCAACGCACTGCGCATCGCCGAGTACCTGTCGACACGCACTGACGTCGTCCACGACGTCCTCTATGCCGGCCTGCCCACGCATCCCGGCCACGCCCTGGCCGCACGCCAGATGCAGCACTTCGGCGCGATCCTCAGCTTCACCCTCGCCGACCGAGCCGCCGCCGAGACCTTCCTCTCCAAGGCGAAGCTCATCACCGAAGCCACCAGCTTCGGCGGCACCTGTACCTGCGCCGAGCGCCGAGCGCGCTGGGGTGGCGACGCCGTCCCCGAGGGCTTCATCCGTCTCAGCGCCGGCCTCGAAGACGTCGAAGACCTGATCGAAGACATCAGTCAGGCTCTCGACTCCCTTAAGAGCATTCCTGAATTGCTATAGACCGATTTTTTTGTCATTCCGCACCCTGAGCGAAGTCGAAGGGGGAGGAATCTGCTTTTGCTTGTTGCGCAAAGATCAACCCACCGCGTAAAAGCTCAACGCCGCATCCCCCCGCTTCAGCGTCCGCGTCTGCGCCAGCTCCCCGTACCGCTCCGCAAGCCGCGACTTGCTGTTGTGCTCCGCAACCACCAGCGCGTCCGGCGCAAGCAGCGCACGTCCCCGCGCACTTCCCAGCAGATGCAACGTGTTCGTGTACTCCGCCTCCGCCTCCCACGGCGGATCGAGATAGACCAGATCGAGCAGATCGCCAGTCCGCGTTCCCTCCACCGATTCAGTCGCCGCCTTCTGCGCAGCTTTGGCGAACAGTTCCAGCAGCGCGCCCACCCCGCGCTCCTCCACCGTAAAGCCGCGCGCGATCTGCAACGCCTTCAAATTTGCGCGGATCGCCGCTACCGCCGCCTCTGCCTTCTCCGCGAACCACACCTGCTCCGCGCCGCGGCTGATCGCCTCGATCCCCACTGCACCCGTCCCAGCGTACAGGTCGGCGAAGCTGCATCCCGCAACCCTCGGCGCCAGAATGTTGAAGAGCGTCTCGCGCAGACGGTCGCTGGTGGGTCGCGTCCCGCTGCCGCGTGGTGCGATCAGTTGGCGTGAGCGATAGGTCCCGGCGATAACCCGCATCTCTCAATCTTATGACGGCAAGCGCGACGGTCGGCCTCATTCTGTTTGACCTTGCGAAACCCGCGTGCGAATACAATAGAGCGATGCGCGGATGGAGCTTCCCCATAGGCCGTTATTTCGGAGTGGAGGTCCGCATCCATGCGTTCTTCCTGCTCCTGCTCGCCATGGCGATCGGCCTCGGCTCGCTCGCCGGGTCGAGCGCCGGGCGCGGGCTGACGCTCTGGCTCCTGCTGCTGTTCGCCGTCGTCGTGCGCGAGGTTGCGCGCGCGCTTGCCTCGGCGTGGTTTGGCTTGGAACTCGGCGGAATCCTGCTGCTGCCCACCGGCGGCCTCAATACCTACGCCACGCCCGAAGCCACCCAGCGCGCCGCCGAGCCGGCAATCGAGCGCCGCATGGCTGTCGTCGGCCCGCTCGCCAACATCGGCTTCGGCCTTCTGCTCGCGACGATCGTGCTCGCCTCCACGCCCGGCATCAACCTGCTGCAGCGACCGTGGATTACGCCCTCCCATCTGCTGCGCGCCATGGTCTGGCTGAACCTTCTGCTCGGCGCAATCAATCTTCTGCCCGCCTTTCCGCTGGATGGAGGACGCGTCTTTCACCGCGCTCCCGCAACCGGCGCGCAGGATGGAAATGTCGAGCGCCGGCCCGCCGCACCGGGCGCGGAAGCTGCCACCGGATTGGGCGCTGGGCTGGGCGCGGGACTCCGATGGGGGAGGAGCGCGGGGCTGGGCCAGTGGATCGCCATTGCCCTGATAATCACCGGGCTTCTGCTGAATAACATGTGGCTCCTCATCATGGGCGCATTCGTGCTCATCGCAGCGTACATGGAGAGCCAGAACCTGCTCGTCAGGAACGACGCCGACAGCGTCCTCATGCGCGACGTCATGCTCACCCAGTTCAGCACGCTCTCCGCATCCGACACGCTGGAAGACGCGCTGCAACGCGCCGTCCATTCGCTTCAGGACGTCTTTCCCGTGGTGCGCGGAGGCAATCTGGTCGGCGCCGTCAGCCGCCAGAACATCATGGAGGCGCTGGCCACCAGCGGCAACAGCTATGTGCAGGGCGTGATGACGCGCAGCTTTCAGACCGCGCTGCCGGAAGATTCGCTGGTCAATACGCTGGGACGCATCTCCGGCGCGCAGGGAGCGCAGCTCGTCCCCGTCATGCAGGGCGAGCGCATCGTCGGCATCGTCACCCCGCAGAACCTCTCCCAGTCCATGGGCCTGCTCAACCAGAGCCGCCGCATCCGCCGCCCCGAAGACTCCTAGTACGCACCTGCATCATCGGCAGCAAAGGTAGCGCAGCAACCGACCACGGAGCAACGCGGATGACCCCGGATCAAGCCCCTGAACTCGATGACGACCTGATTTGCAGCGAGGAGCCATCGAGCGAATCCGCCGCCGATCAGCGCCCGCTCGCCCCCGGCCTCTACCTCGTCGCCACGCCCATCGGCAACCTGGAAGACATCACCTTGCGCGCCCTCCGCGTGCTGCGTTCGGTCGACAAGATCGCCTGCGAGGACACGCGCCAGACCCAGAAGCTGCTCAACCACTTCGACATCCGCACGCCCACCATCAGCTACCACATGCACAACGAGGCGGGCCGCGCCGTTGAGCTTGCCGCAGCGCTCCGTGCCGGCGCGCGCATCGCCGTCGTCAGCGACGCGGGAACCCCCGGCATCGCCGACCCCGGCGGCCAAATCGCGGCGGCGGCGATTGCCGCGGGCGTCCCCGTCTTCCCCATCCCCGGAGCCAACGCCGCCATCAGCGCGCTCATCGCCAGCGGTCTCGCCGGTACTGGATCGGCCGGAACCACGCTAGCCGGAACAAATCCGGCGGGAACCGGCCCGGCAGCCAGCGGCACAAACTCCGAGCAGTTCACCTTCCACGGCTTTCTCCCCTCGAAGGAGGGCCAGCGCCGCACCGCGCTTGAATCCCTACGCCGCAGCACTAGCAGCGACGAGTCTATCGGCACGCAGATCTTCTACGAAGCACCGCACCGTATCCTCGAAACGCTCGCCGACATTGCCTCGATCTTCGGCCCCACGCAGCACGTCGTCGTCGCGCGCGAGCTGACCAAGCTGCACGAGGAGTTCCTGCGCGGGGCTGTCTCCGAGGTGCGCAAGACGCTCGCCGCCCGCGCCACCGTTCGCGGCGAGATCGTTCTGCTCTTCGTCCCTGCTGCCGCCGCGCCCTCCAGCGAAGCCGCGCCCGCCAGCATCGCAGCCGAAGTCCGCGATCTGATGCAAAAAGAGTCCCTCGCCGAAAAAGACGCCCTCAAGCGCGTAGCCCGCGCCCGCGGCATGGGCAAGAGCGAAGCCTACCGCGAACTGCAACGCTCCACGAAGCGCTAAATCTGGATCGAAGCATCAATCTCCGCAGTCTTTGCGTTGATTGCACTGGCGATGCCGGAGACGATAGCCAAAATAATCAATGGAATTATGATCATGCCGAATACGCCGCCGAGCAGTGAACACAGTGCGAAGAGCGCTGTTGTGCACCACATGGCGACTGCCCTCGCCTTGCACCACATGCACATCATTATGAATATTGTCGCCGAGAGAATATCGCATACTGCCATTGCTTGGATAAAGAAGTTCCTGAACGTACTTACATGCATATCTCCAAACCCAAAAATCATGCCAAGCAGTGGTACGTTGATGCAAGCAAGGATGGCTCCAATGACGAAGAGAACAATATTTCCTGTCGAAAATCGTGTTCTGACCATAGAGAGTACCTCCTACGCTTCCTACTCCCGCCCCTTCACCCGGTCGTAGACATACCTGTCGCTGGTCGTTCCCAGCGATTCGTTATAGAGGCTGGTCGCCCCGGCCGCCTCCTTCAGCTCCTCGCTGAACTCGTGGATGGCGTGCAGGTGGTCGGAGGTCGCGGGGATCTCCATCTGCGGCGTCTTCAGGAACTTCTGGTAGCCACGGTCCACCAGCCGCGAGATCACACCATTCAGCATCCATCCCGGTCGCGCCAGCAGCTCGGTAGTGCCGTCGGGCGCGGCTGCAATCTCCGCCGCGCAGCCGTATTTGCGCACCTGGAAGGCTTTCGCGCCTGTTCCTGAAGCGTCGCGCGCCGCGGATACATCAAATTGGTGGCCGGCGAGCGTTGCAAGCGCGTCGGTAAATGTTCGTGGCTGCTTCGTCTTGGCCATAAGTTCGGTACGTTAGACTCGACTTAACTGTCGCACATCCACGGCCAGCCTTCAATCTGTGCTTCGCAGGAAGGCCAGCCGCGCGCAATTTGTTGTCCGCACACTAAGGAAGGGAACTCCCAGATGATTGCAACGGCGCGCGCGCTCGGAGTCTCGCTGCTCGACCGCATCGGCAACACGCCGCTGCTCGCGCTCGACCGGCTCACCGCGCATTTCCCCGGCGTGCAGATCCTTGGCAAGGTCGAGTGGGTCAATCCCGGCGGCTCCATCAAGGACCGCGCCGCCGCCTCCATCGTCCTCGACGCCGAGAAGCGCGGTCTACTCCGTTTTAACCAAGAAAATGATCAAAAAAACTCCTGCGCGCTGCTCGACGCCACCAGCGGCAACACCGGCATCGCCTACGCCATGCTGGGCGCCGCGCTCGGCTTTCCCGTCACGCTCTGCGTTCCCTCGAACGTCTCCCAAGAGCGCAAGCACATCCTCGCGGCCTACGGCGCCGAGGTCGTCTGGACCGACCCCAACGACGGCTCCGACGGCGCAATCCACAAGGCACGCGAGATGATCGCTGCCGAACCCGACCTCTACTTCTATGCCGATCAGTACGGCAATCCGCAGAACTGGAAGGCCCACTATCGCACTACGGCCAACGAAATCTGGAAGCAGACCGAGGGCCAGATCACGCACTTCATCGCCGGCCTCGGCACCAGCGGCACCTTCATGGGCACCACGCGCCGCCTGAAGGAACTCAACCCCGCCATCCAGTGCATCTCCATGCAGCCCGACTCGCCCTTCAACGGATTCGAGGGCCTGAAGCACATGGCCACCGCGATCGTCCCGCCGATATACGACGCCGCCCTCGCCGACACCAACATCTTCATGCAAACTGAGCGCGCTTACACCATCGCGCGCGCGCTGGGCCGCTGCGACGGCCTGCTGGTTGGCGTCTCGGCGGCGGGCGCGGTTGCTGCCTCGCTCCAGATCGCCGAGCAGGAGGCGCGCGCCGATCGCGAGGCCGTCATCGTCACCATCCTCTGCGACTCCGCGGACAAGTACCTCAGTGAACGATTCTGGCGGGAGGGATAATGCTGCATCTGACCTACTCCGGCTACGCGGCCCTGCGAGCGCACGGCGAAGAGACCTACCCGCACGAGTGCTGCGGCGTGCTGCTGGGCAACTCCACGCCCGAGGGCAACCAGGTCCGCCAGATCGTCCGCGCCGGCAACACGCGCACCGACCGCGCACACGACCGCTACAACATCGCGCCCGAGGAACTCCTCCGCATCCAGCGACAGGCGCGCCAGCTCGGCCTGGACATCGTCGGCTTCTACCACTCGCACCCGGACTGTCCCGCGCAGTGGTCGCAGACGGATTTTGCCGAGGCGCACTGGGTCGGCTGCTCCTACGTCATCACGCGTGTCGATCAGGGTAAGGCCGCCGTCACCAACTCCTTCCTGCTCACCGGCACGGACGAAGAAGACAAAAAGTTCCTCGATGAACCCATCGAGATTGAAGTCAACGAACTACAGATTGAGCAAGAGAAAGGCCAAGCATGAAGATCAACATCCCCACACCACTGCGCGCATACACCGGCGGCCAGCAGACCGTCAGCATCCCCGGAGCAACCGTTGGCGAGGCGCTCGAAGCCCTGACCGGCGCATATCCTGAGTTGCGACAGCACCTCTACTCCGGCGAGGGCAAGCTGCGCTCCTTCGTCAACCTCTACCTCAACGACGACGACATCCGTTACCTGCCGCAAAAGGAAGCCACCCCGGTCGAAGAGTCCGACGAGCTCTCGATCATCCCCTCCATCGCCGGCGGCTGTTGTCGTCGGTTACAAATTTTGCTGGGCATGCGCAAATTTGTAACCATTTCTGATCGCTCAAAGATAATTTGTAACTAATTCTGAGCAAATTAACACAGTTTGTAACTAATATGGGAACAATTACAGAAAATCCGTATGGATGCGGGTGAAGGACAGCGAAATGGCAACGACAACGCTCCCCGGAATCGAACTCCCCAAGCTCTGCAACGACGAGATCTCGCGCTACTCGCGCCACCTGATCCTGCCCGAGGTGGGCATGGAGGGCCAGCAAAAATTAAAGGCCGCCAAAGTCCTCTGCGTAGGCACCGGCGGACTCGGCGCGCCGCTCGCGCTCTATCTTGCAGCTGCGGGCGTAGGCACCATCGGCCTGGTCGACTTCGACACGGTCGACGCCAGCAACCTGCAACGCCAGATCATTCACTCCACCGCCACCGTAGGCAAGCTCAAGGTCGACTCCGCCGAGATCATGCTGAAGGGCCTGAACCCGTACCTCAACGTGGTCAAGCACAACACCATGCTCACCAGCGCCAACGCGCTCGACATCTTCAAGGACTACGACATCATCGCCGACGGCACGGACAACTTCCAGACCCGCTATCTGGTCAACGACGCCTGCGTCCTCACCGGCAAGCCCAACGTCTACGGCTCCATCTTCCGCTTCGAGGGGCAGGCCAGCGTCTTCGCCACCAAGGACGCGCCCTGCTACCGCTGCCTCTACCCGGAGCCGCCGCCGCCCGGCCTCGTGCCCTCCTGCGCGGAGGGTGGAGTCCTCGGAATTCTCCCTGGTCTGGTTGGCATCATCCAGGCCACCGAAGTCATCAAGCTGATCTTGGGCATCGGCGAGAGCCTCGCCGGTCGCCTCCTGCTCGTCGACGCACTGACCATGAAGTTCCGCACGCTGAAGCTGCGCAAGAATCCCGACTGCCCCATCTGCGGCACGCATCCCACCGTCACCGCGCTCATCGACTACGACCAGTTCTGCGGCATCCAGAAGCCGACCAGCGTCGGTCCGCTGGAGGTCGCGCAGAACAAGGCCGTCGCCGACGCGCCTCTGGTTGACGGCATTCCGCAGATCAGCGTGCAGGAGCTGAAGCGCCGCATCGACGCGCACGAAGACGTCTTCGTCCTCGACGTCCGCGAGCCACACGAGGCCCAGATCGTCAACATCGGTGCGCCTCTCATCCCCCTAGGCGAGCTACCCAAACGCCTCGACGAGCTTGCCGCGCAAAAAGATCAAGACATCGTCATCCACTGCAAGTCCGGCGGACGCAGCCAAAAGGCCGCGCAGCTCCTGAAGAACGCCGGCTTCCCCCACGTTGAAAACCTGGCCGGCGGAATCCTGGCCTGGGCTGACAAAATCGACCCCACCCTGCCGAAGTATTAAAGACCCTCTATAAAACGAAACAGCGCACCCAAGTGGTGCGCCGTTTCCATGCGCTGTTGCGGCTATTCTGCCTTGTCGTCGACCGTCAGAATCTGTAGGCAGAGTGGCCTTTCCAACATGCAGTCCATCTTGGAAATCGATGCAACAGCCTTCGCAATCGTCGAGGTCAGGCACGCCTCTGTGGTGATGACGAACGGCAGGCTGTGCTTGGGGTATCCCGGCCGTTGCAGCAGCGAGTCAATATTTGCCCCCACCTTAGCCAGCGCGCCTGCGATGCCAGAGACGATCCCCGGCTTGTCGTTCACCACAAAGCGCAGGTAGTGCGGCGCGAGGAACTCTCCGGTGACCTGACGGCGATGCACGGGAAGCGAGACTGCGACCGAGTGGTGCGCAATCGCAAGTATGTCCGAAACCACAGCAACCGCCGTAGGCTCGCCGCCCGCGCCGTGACCGGAGAAGACCACATCGCCACCAAATCTCCCCGACGTCACCACCATGTTCTGCGTACCGTGCGACCAGGCGATCGGCGAGGTTAGCGGCACCAGCATCGGCGCAACGCGCGCAGCAACGAGCTTGCTCTTCGCATCCAACTGCGCGCGCGATACCTGACGAATGGTGCAGCCCAGCTCCTTCGCGTAAGCAAAGTCGACCGCCTCGACAGTCGAGATCGTCTGCGTGGCAACCGCATCGGGATCAAGCTCCGCATGCAGCGCAATGCGCGACAGGATGCACAGCTTGGCGCGCGCGTCGAAGCCGTCCACATCCGCCGATGGATTGGCCTCCGCATAGCCCAGTCCCTGCGCGTCTGCCAGCACCGCGGCATACTCCGCGCCTGTCTCCATGTGGCTCAGAATGTAGTTGCAGGTTCCGTTGACGATGCCGCTGATGCGCGTGATCCGGTCGCCGCCAAGCCCTTGCAGAATCCCCGGAATCACCGGCACGCCACCAGCCACTGCTGCTCCATGCACAAGCTGCACGCCATGCTTCGCCGCCAGCCGCGAGAGCGCGGCGCCGTGGTACGCGATCAGCTGCTTGTTCGCAGTCACAACCGACTTTCCCGCCGCGAAGCACTTCTTCAGCCATCCCTCGGCTGGATCGAGCCCGCCCATCAACTCGACAACAATCTCCGCGCGCGAGTTGAGGATGTCGTTGAAGTTCTCCGTCCACACCACGGACGCGGACACGCACTTCGCCGCGTCAGACGTGCGCTTGCGCTCGACATTGCGGTTGAAGATGTGCGTCAGCTCTATGCCCGGCAGCTTCGACTCAGCGAGTACGCGCGCCACCGCGCTGCCCACGGTTCCGAAGCCCAGCAGCGCGATCTTCACCGGCGCGGTTGCGGAGACAGGCGTGGTCTTCCTGGAAGCGGTTGCGGTCTTCGGGCGTGAGGTCTCGCGTTTGGTTGCCATCTCAGTATTCGATTCTATCGGGAAGAGTGCGCCATGCGTCGAAGCTCTCCTTCGCTTCGCCGGCCAGCAGGCGCGTCATGGGGATTCTGCGCTGGTCGAGCGGGCGGCTCACCTCCTCATAGAGGAAGGCGTCGTCGAAGCCGGCGTCACTGGCATCGGCCGCGGAGTTGCCGTAATAAATCGCGTCGCAGCGTGACCAGAAGAGCGCGGCCAGGCACATCGGGCAGGGCTCGCAGCTGGTGTACACCACGCATCCGGCGAGTTGAAAGTCGCCCAGCGCCTTGCACGCAGCGCGGATCGCGACCACCTCGGCGTGCGCCGTGGGGTCGTTGGTGGATGTCACCAGGTTGGTGCCCGTCGCAATGATCTTGCCATCGCGCACCACCACCGCGCCAAACGGGCCTCCGCCGCGGGAGAGAACGTTTCCCGTGGCCAGCGCGATCGCCCGCCGCATGAAGTTGGGATTGCCTTCGATTTTCTTGCCTCCTCTTCCATTCGCACAGGGCCGCCTGTGCAACCGGCACTTAATCCTTATACAGCGGTTTCGCCGCAAGAGTATTGCGATTCTGGCGCACCGGAAGCAGCAGGCCGGAATCAACGCGCAGGTAAGTCCTATAGTAGAGTTGTGGCCGCGCATAATTTAGTTGTGGCCGGGCCGCAATGAAGTTGCAGCGGGGGACCTCCGTTGAACCAATTTTTCCCAAGGTGAGAAGGAGCATGGAAGCCGGATGAACGCGGACGATTCCAAACTCGGACTTATCGCCGGCAATGGCCGCTTCCCGTTCCTGCTGCTCGATGCCGCGCGCGCCGAGGGCCTCTCCGTTGTCGTCGCCGCCATCAAGGAAGAGACCGACCCCGAGATCGACGCGCGCGCCGCCGCCGACCCTTCCATCCGCGTTCACTGGCTCTCGCTCGGAGAACTCTCCCGCCTCATCGACACCTTCCGCGCCGCCGGCGTCACCCGTGCCGTCATGGCCGGTCAAGTAAAACATACGCAGATCTTCTCCAGCATCCGCCCCGACTGGCGACTCGCCAAGCTCCTCCTCAACCTGCGCACGCGTAACACCGACATGCTGCTCGGCGCGGTCGCCAAGGTCCTCGCAGATGAGGGCATCGAGCTGATCTCCTCCACGCAGTACCTCGAACCCCTCCTCGCCAGCCCCGGAGTCCTCACCGCACGCGCACCCACCGAAGATGAGCGCAAGGACATCGCCTACGGACGCACGGTCGCACGCGGCCTCGCAACATACGATCTCGGCCAAACCGTAGTCATCGCGGCACAGGCCTGCGTCGCCGTCGAAGCCATGGAGGGCACCGACGTTACCATCGAACGCGCAGGCTCCCTGATGCGACGCCACCAAGACCCGGCCTCCACCCTCAGCCGCACCCTCACCGTCGTCAAGGTCGCTAAACCCGCCCAGGACATGCGCTTCGACGTCCCCGTCATCGGCCTCGCCACCATCGAAGCCATGGCCCGCGCCGGTGCCACCTGCCTCGCCGTCGAGGCCGGTCGCACGCTGCTCTTCGATGCTGCCGCCATCATCGCCGCCGCCGACCACGCCGGCATCGCAATCGTCGCAGAATGAAATCCGATTTCGATCAGCCACTGTAGCATCTAATCTTCGTACACTACATGCGCGCGGGCCCCGCGTAGCGTCCCAATCAAATTCAAGGAGAAGACAATGCTTCGTAATAGTGCAGCTCTCGCAGTTCTCATCGCAATCGTCGCCGTGTGCAGTTTCACTCTGAAGGCGCGCGCCGCCGACCCGCTCCAGCCCGGAGCCACCGCCCCCGGCTTCAGCCTGCCCTCGCAGGAAGACACGCAGGTCACACTCTCGCAGTTCAAGGGCAAGTGGGTCGTCCTCTACTTCTACCCCAAGGACATGACCACCGGCTGCACCATCGAGGCCCACAACTTCCAGCGCGACCTGCCTAAGTACGATGCGCTCAACGCCGTCGTCCTCGGCGTCTCGCTCGACACCGTCGAGAGCCACAAGACCTTCTGCTCCAAAGACTCCCTCACCTTCAAACTGCTCGCCGACCCCGGCCACAAGGTCATCGACGCATACGGCGTACCCATCTCCGGTATGGGCCCCATCAAGTTCGCCAACCGCGACACCTTCCTCATCTCGCCCGCGGGCAAGATCGCAAAGGTCTGGACCAGCGTCAACCCAACCACCCACAGCGAAGACGTTCTGGCCGCTATCGCGGGCCTGAATGGAGATCAGAAGGTAGAACCAAGATGATGGTGCGTCGACCAGACGCAAAAAGGCCCGGACCTCTCGAGAGGTGTCCGGGCCCTTTTGCTTGCCTGGTTAGAACTGCTGGTTGACTACTTCTTCTTTGCAACCTTCTTCGCGGCCTTCTTGACGGCCTTCTTCGCGGCTGGCTTCTTGACGGCCTTCTTTACAACCTTCTTCGCTGCTTTCTTAGTTGCCAAGGTAATACCTCTCGTTTTTGGTTTTTTGTTTCTTGAAGTGCCCTTGTTGCCGGCCGCTTTTTTCAAAGCAGCCTTACCGCCGCGCGGAGCACTCACTTTCTTCGCGGCAGATCTCAATGTCGTCTTCTTTGCGCCCTTCTTGGCGGCCTTCCTCTTCGCAACCACATTCTTCTTCGCCACGGCTCTCTTCGCAACCTTCTTCTTCGCCGGAGCCTTCTTCGCAACTACCTTCTTCGCGGGTGCGGCTTTCTTGGCCGCCTTCATAATAACGCTGGCCGCAACCGCTGCCTCGCTCTTCACAGCAGGCTTCGAGATCGCAATCGCCGGGGTATAGCCCGCGACCGGCGATGGAGGCGCCGCTTTGAGGACTGTCTCTTCGTCATGCGGCCCAGCTTGCAACAGATCGTCGGCAATGTCCTCCAGCAGTTCGAAACCTTCGACGTCTTCCAGTGGGATGGTCACCACGACCTCTTCCTCTTCCTCGTCATCGTCGAAGAGGTCGTTGCCTTCGTATTCATCCCCGCCGGCTTCGTCGTCTCCATAGCCCGCAGCCGCATAGGTCCTGATCGTCTCTTCCGGTCCGTCGAATCCACCCTGCTCATTGCACTTCATCGTCGCACCCTCGCCCTGAAACCATCAACCCGTTTCCCGAACTCGAACTGCATCCCCGCGTCGCATCCTGGACTGCAATCGCGCTGCAACAAAAAATGCAATTGCGCCATGCCTCGGATTCTAGCAACAGAATGCGTCCGTGCGCCAGCAATTGCAAGCAATCTTTTTATCCGGGTAGCAAATGCAGCAGCCCCCGGTTTTCATTTCGGAGTGTCGTGCTTCTTCGCTGCAACCTTTTTTTTCTTTGTTGCGCTCTGCGAAGTTCTCTTCGCGGAAGACTTCACAGCGCTCGCTGCACTCTTCGCCGCACTCTTTGTTGTTGCGCTTCTTCTGGCTTTTGCGCTGGCTTTGCCGCGTGTGCCTGCTCCAGTTGTTGTGCTGGCTCCCGCCCTTGTGCCGGCTCCCGCATGGGACCTCTTCACTCGCGCATGGGTTGCCGGAGCCAGACGCACCGGCTCACTGACGGCCAGTGTGCGTTGTGACCGGATCGTGCTCGACGACAGATGGTTCCAGCGCCGCAGGTCTTCCACCGACACATTGAACCGGTCCGCCACCTTCACCAGCGTGTCGCCCGCGCGCATCGTGTAGTGCAGCGGATGGGCCGCCGCGACGGTATTGGCCACCGGAATAACCAGCTCATCGCCCGCGTCGATCGCCGCGTTTTCCTTCAAGCCATTGGCTGCGGCAATCTCCGCGGGCCGTCCATGCAGGCTGCTCGCGATGCTCTCCAGCGACTCGCCCGCATGCACGACGTGGAAGCGCCAACTGCCGCGCTTGTCCTCCGGGATCTTTGCAATGCGCTTCTGATATACGTCGCTCGTTCCCACGGGAAGATGCAGATCGAACTCCCCATCGCGCGGCGTGCTGGTATGCAGCAGGCTCGGGTTCAGCGCAACCATCTCCGGCAGCGAAGCGCCGGTGACGTCCGCTACCAGCCGCAGGTCCACCGCATAGTCCACCGTCACCGTGTCCGAGAGCACCGGCGCATCGGGCACCATGTCCTCCAGCCCATACTGCTGCGGATTCTTCGCCACGATGATCGCCGCAATAATGCCGGGCACATAGTTCTTCGTTGCCTGCGGCAGCGAGTTGCGCCGGTACAGCTCCCAGAAGTCCGCATAGCCCGTCCGCATCACAGCGCGCTGCACGTTGCCCGGGCCCCAGTTGTACGCTGCCATTGCCAGATACCAGTCGCCGAACTGGTTGTAGAGCATCTTCATGTACTTCGCATACGCAATCGAGGATTTCTCCGGATCGAAGCGTTCATCGTAGTAGCCATTGCGCGTCAAACCGTACACGCCTTGAAACGGCATGAACTGCCACATGCCGCCGGCGCCGGACTGCGCATTCACCACCCGCGGTTGAAACCCCGACTCCGCCACGGCCAGATAGATCAGGTCCTGCGGAACGCCCTCATCGCGCAGGTCCTTCGAGATCATCTCTTTGTACTTGCCCGCACGTTCCAGCGAACGCAGAAGACTAGCGTGGCCTGCCTTCGAATTGGAGAAGTAGTTGATGAACCCCGCCACGTAGTCGTTCACCACCAGAGGAAAATCCGACTGCGTCGTCTTCAACTCCTCCTCCACCTTCGCCGTAAGAGCGGCATTCGCCCCGAAGGTGACCTGATCGGCGGCATCGAGAGGCGCCGCCTCGATCGGAGCGCTAAAGCCCGTGCCCTCTTTCAGCGCTGACATCTCCAGCGTGTTGATCGCGTTCAGCAGATGATCGAACTCTTCCGAGAGCTGCGGATCGTTCTTCACATCCAGATCGCTGGTCAGAATCAGGTCGACCGCCATGTCGAAGTCGGACCGCGCAGCCTCCAGCCTTCCAGCACGATAGTTCGCGACGCCGCTGCTATAGTCCCCCTCGGCCTGCTGGAGCAGTTGCCGCACCCTCTGCGCTCTTGCAGCCAGGTCGTTGGCCTGCGCCCGCGTCATCGCCGGAGCAGGCGTCGTCACCGGCGCCGGAGCAGCGATCGCGGGCGCCGTTGCATTCGCCGAAACCCCGCCCGGTACGCCCGCGGGCCGCTGCGGACAGCCTGCCAGCAGCATCAGCGGCACGCACGCAATCGCCACTGACCACCGCCCACGCCCGCTCACCATTCGCGCCCGCTCGTTATATCGATCAAGAATCTTGTTCCACTCCTTCGTCCGCAACTGCACTGCCCATTGCAAACGCACTGCTCACTGCAACGCACTGCTCACTGCAAACGCAGTGCTCATTGTATGACGTTTGCGGAACACTTCGGTATGTAACCCGCATCGTATCGATTCGCGGCTGTGCATCGGTTCCATTCGCAACCTCCGCGCCGCTTCGCACGAGTTGCGTGATGTCCTGCGCGCCCGCTGCGCAGTGATAGCATCGAAGGTTGAGGCAGTTCGCACCCCGCATGGACCCGAACCACATCCGCAACTTCGCCATCATCGCGCACATCGACCACGGAAAGTCCACGCTCTCCGACCGGTTGCTGGAGCTCACTGGCTCGCTCACCGCGCGCGAGATGCAAGCCCAGGTGCTCGACGCAATGGACCTCGAGCGCGAGCGCGGCATCACCATTAAAGCCCACACCGTGCGCATGATGTATCAGGCGCACAACGGCGAAACCTACCAGCTCAACCTCATCGACACGCCCGGCCACGTCGACTTCAGCTACGAGGTCTCCCGCTCGCTCGCCTCCTGCGAGGGCGCGCTTCTGGTCGTCGACGCGTCGCAGGGAGTCGAGGCCCAGACCCTGGCCAACGCCTATCTCGCCATCAACCACGGCCTCGAAGTCATTCCCGTCATCAACAAGATCGATCTGCCCAGCGCCGACATCGAGCGCACCCGCGAGATGATCGAGAAAGCCGTCGGCCTTCCCGCCGATGATGCTCTTGCCGTCTCGGCAAAGACCGGCGAAGGCGTCGCAGGGATCCTCGAAGCCGTCGTGCATCGTCTCCCTCCGCCGCGCGGTGACGCGGACGCGCCGCTACAGGCCCTCATCTTCGACTCCTGGTTCGATCCCTACCGCGGCGTCATCGTCCTCGCGCGCATCATCAACGGCCGCCTGCGTCAGGGCATGAAGATCAAGATCATGTCCAACGGCAAGCAGTTCGACGTGGAGAGCATGGGCGTCATGACCCCCAAGCCCGTCGCGCTCGCCGAGCTCTCCGCCGGCGAGGTCGGCTTCTTCGTCGCCACCATCAAGAACGTCGCCGACACCAAGGTCGGAGATACCATCACCGAGGTCGCGCGCCCCTGCGCTTCGGCCCTCCCGGGCTTCGAAGACATCAAGAGCATGGTCTTCGCCGGCCTCTACACCGTCGACTCGCACGAGCACGGAATGCTGCGCGACGCCCTCGAAAAGCTCCGCCTCAACGATGCCAGCTTCTCCTTCGAGCCCGAGTCCTCCGTCGCTCTCGGCTTCGGATTCCGCTGCGGATTCCTCGGCCTGCTGCATCTCGAAATCATTCAGGAGCGCCTGGAGCGCGAGTACGATCTCGACCTCATCATCACCGCCCCGGGCGTCCGCTACCAGATCACGCTCACCGATGGCAAGGTCGTCGAGGTGGACAATCCCTCGCGCTGGCCGGATACCACCGAGATCGTCTCCATCGCCGAGCCCGTCATCACCGCGCGCATCCTCACCAACGAGGAGTACGTCGGCGGCATCCTCAAGCTCGTCGAAGAGAAGCGCGGCCGCCAGAAGAACCTCGAGTACGTCACCTCCACCCGAGTCATGATCACCTACGAACTTCCGCTCAACGAGATCGTCCTCGATTTCTACGACCGCCTCAAGACCGTCTCTCGCGGATACGCCTCGCTCGACTACACGCTCTCCGGCTCCTGGATCTCGCCCATGGTTAAGCTCGACATCCTCATCGGAGGCGATCCGGTCGATGCGCTCTCCATCATCGTCCACCGCGACTTCGCATACGACCGGGGCCGCGCCCTCGTCTCCAAGATGCGCCAGCTCATCCCGCGCCAGATGTTCGAGGTCGCCATCCAGGCCGCCATCGGCGTCAAAGTCATCGCCCGCGAGACCGTCACCGCCCTGCGCAAGAACGTCATCGCCAAGTGTTACGGCGGAGACATCAGCCGCAAGCGCAAGCTCCTCGAAAAGCAGAAGGAAGGCAAGAAGCGCATGAAGCGCATCGGCAAGGTCGACATCCCCCAGGAGGCCTTCCTCGCCGTCCTCAAGGTCGGCGAAGATTAACGCGCAGCCTTCTCCTTCGCCGCAGCCGTCAGCTTTGATGCGTCTCCATCGCTTCTAGCCTCTGTGGAAAGCCTTTTATTTGCATACCTTGCATCGATTTTGGAGATTTTTCGGCCGCTTGCTTCAAGCCCATGAAAACAGATGGCTTGATGTAGTTAATACGCTTGTATCGCCGCTCGCCGCTGCCCTTTGGCCGGTCTGTGAATTTCCCGCGCTCCGCAATCCACATATTTTCCACAGGAGAATCCGCAATCGGGAAGATGCCGAATTCCTTGTTCCGCAATACAAAAGGGAGGCCCTCAGGGCCTCCCTTTTGTATGGATCGTACTGCCGAGCTACTTCGCTGCTGGCTTTGCCGTAGTGGTATGCGGCGTTGTTGTGGCCGCGGGCTTCGGGCGGGCTGCGCCTGGAGCTGCGGGCGGTAGCGGCGCAACCTTGGACGCAGCGTTGTACGCCTCGATGAGCGCCAGCGTAATATCTGCATTGGGCTGCGCAGAGGCCCACATCACTGGGCTCTGCTGGTCGCCGACGTTGAGCAGCAATGTGTAGCCGTTATCGCTCACATATTTTCTCATCACCACATCGACCTTCTGCGCCACCTTCCCCAGGGCCTCCTGGATGTCCGCCTGCGAAGAGGTCGAAAAGTCGTCGGACTCGCGTTGATACTGCTTGTCCTTGATATCGATGGTCTTCAGCCGCGAGGCGCGCTCATCGTCCGGCAGCGTGGCCGGAGCGGCCTGCAACTGCTTCTTCAGCGAATCGATCTCGGCGCCCAGTTCGTCCAGTTTGGTCTTCTGCGGCTCGTACTTCTTCCGCAGATCCTCGATTGCGCGCTGGCCTTCGTTGGTCGCGTAGACGGCCTGCTCGAACGCGACCAGCGCGATCCGGGCCGGAAACGACGACGCAGGAACCATAACGGGAGCCTGCCTGGCCTGTGCAGCGGGTGCGGCCGCCGGTGCGGAACTGGCGGCAGGTGTGGCAGGTTGAGGCTCGGCAGGCGCAGCCTGTGCAACCGCGGCCACTGGAAGAAGTCCCGCGACCAGCGCGGCGAGAAGAGCAAACTTAAGTTTCATGCGGTGTAAAGCTCCTTGGAAGTTTTCCTGGTCTATCTGTCGCCGGAGATGCACTCGCGCGCCCTCCCGGTCAGTTTGCCCTGCATCCACCCACATGTTCGCCGGGTGTGCCCAATCGAGGAGGACACTTACCGCGCTTTACCGCCTTGATCTCCATTTACCAGATTCAGTCCATGAGGTTTGGCGGGAGCGAGAGGGCTGCCAGAACAGTATTCATTATATTGCTCCATTCGCGCATGGGTCAAACCTCCATCCCGAAATATGGAGTTCGCCGAATGATCTCTCTTATTTTTGGGGAACATTTCCAGCCAGTGAGAGCACGAACGCCGGATTTCGGCCAACTCCGCATGCGCGCCTTTGGCATTCCAATTGCTCCTCTTTAAATAGCAACAAGGCCGGCAAGAGATGCACCCACCGTAGGTGCAATCCCCGGGTTTCAGGTTTTGCTTCCGCAAGGAAGACTCTTCAGGAGGCCTTTGACAGGCCATTGTGCTTCGGGCCGCTCCCTGGGAGCGGCCCTTGCACGTTAACCGCATCTTGGGTCGGCGAAAACTGCCATCGGACAAGTCGTCATTCTGGAGCAGCCCCACGAATCGTCATTCTGGCGCAGCCAGAATCTCCGTATTTGTCTCTTGAACTCGCAATACACCCTTGAAAATTCAGATCGAGTCATAGCGCAGCGCAGGAGACACGATCAGCCCGAACCACCCCTGTAAATGTTTCTCTTGCTACGGTTTGGCTTTGAGAGTAGAATCAGCCTAGACTTGTAAACCGGCTGTGGGTGCCTACCGCAGTGTGATCGCTGGTTCTTCCGCTGGCGGATAGATACGCAGGAAGTCGCGGATCCCGGCGGATCTCATGGATCTTGTCGGATCTCATGAAACCGGCGGATTCCACTGGATTCGATGCACCGGAGCGGATGAGCCGGAAGATTGGATCTCAACTAAAGTGCCCGATCGTAGATGAGTTGCAATAGGGGCAAGGGTGAGGGGTTTGCCATCGTTGGCGATCGCACTTTGGCAATTTCAGGTGGCTTTTAGCAATTCCCGCTTGCTTTTCGCAATCTTGGGCCGTTGAAAATTCCCGGTGGCTCTTGACATGGCAGGTAGCTTTGGCAATCCAGGTGGCTTTAGCAATCCAGGTGGCGCGCAGCGGCACTTCGAATCCGCACTGAGAATGCTGCTCGCGGCTGATTGATAACACGTAGTTCGAGTACAACTTGATTCCGTTTCCGCAAACGTTGCAATCCCGGTCTGCTTCCATCTCCGCGTTCTGCGCGGAGACGAGCCAGGCATGCAAGCGTGGGGAAGAAACGAGAATCGCAAACCCGCAATAGGAAGTGGAAACATGAGTTCAGAGCAGAATGTACCCGAGGTGCAGATGCACCAGGGTCCGCCGTCACCGCCCGCCCAGATGGATGGCCAGATGGATCAGAACGGCCCAACCAGGATGGACCAGAACGGCCAGCCGCAGGGCGCCGCGCACAACATCCAGCCCGGCATGGGGCAGTCCAAGAGCAGCCGCCGCCGCCGCAAGCGCAAGAACAAGTCACCCGATGCTCTCCAGCAGGCTGCCCAGCACGGTGGCCAGAACGGCTCAGGTCAGTTCGTAGGAGACCTGCAGGCGGGTGAGCAGGTCCTTGCCTCCGGAGGCCAACCGCAGCAGAACTTCCAGGCCGGCGCCGCGCAACAGCAGCCCGCGGCGGGCCCATCCACCAAACGCTGGAAGAAGAAGTTTCGCGACCGCGATCGTCAGCGCGCGCCGGAGAACCCAGGCAACCAGGCCAGCCCCGGCAATGGCGCGGGCTATCGCGACGCCAACAGCCATCAGCCCGGCAACGGCGGCAGCTTCAAGCGCAAGGGCAAGCAGCGCGGCCCGCGCAGCTTTGTCGGCCCCATGGACCACAGCTATCGCGCGGTCAACGGTAACTTCGCCGATGCGCCGGCCTCCACCATCGACACCCAGAGCAACTTCTCCGGCCGTGGCGCGCGAGGCTATGTCGGCGACTCCCAGCCCATCGACTACTCCATCGGCCGTCCCATCCCCATCCCAGACGACGCGCCCACCAAGATCCTCTTCTTCATCGAAGACCTCTTCTTCAACGCCAAGATCACCGAGACCGCGCGCAAGCTGGGCGTCAAGGTCGCCTTCATCAAGAACGAAAAAGACGCCATCGCACAGCTGACGGACAGCGAAGAGGCAGACCGACCGGGCCTCATCGTCTTCGACCTCAACAACGCCGCCGCCAAGCCCCTCACCCTCATCCCCAAGCTCAAGGCTAAGCTGAAGAAGAGCACCTCCATCGTCGGCTTCCTCTCCCACCTGCAGAACGAGCTGCGCGCCAAGGCAATCGAGGCCGGTTGCGACACCGTCATGCCCCGCTCCGCCTTCTCCCAGAACCTCCCCAACCTCCTCCGTCGATACGGCCTCCAGGAAGACGAAGAAGATAACTTCAACCAGTAAGCTCAGTGGTCAGTGATTATCGTTCGTCATTCTGGCGAAACTTTTACGTCGTCATTCTGGCGAAGCACTTACGTCGTCATTCTGGCGAAGCCAGAATCTCTGTATTTGTCTTTTGATATCGCAAAACACATTTGGGAATACTGTTTTTGCCCACAAACGGCCTGCCCCAAGCAGGCCGTTTTATTTCGCCGCCACCGCCGCATGCACCGCCAGCAACTGCTCCAACAGTCCCTTCAGCTTGTCCAGCCGAAGCGCATTCGCACCATCCGATTTCGCCTGCGCCGGGTCCTCGTGTATCTCCAGGAAGACCCCATCCACTCCCGCCGCCACCGCCGCGCGCGCCAGCACCGCGATGAACTCCGGCTGCCCGCCGCTCACGCCATTCGCCGCCGAGGGCGTCTGCACCGAGTGCGTTGCGTCGAAGACCACCGGCGCGAACCGCCGCAGGATCGGCAGCGAGCGCATGTCCACCACCAGGTTGTTGTATCCGAAGCTGGACCCGCGCTCGGTCAGCATCACCCGCGCCGCCTTGCCCGGAAGCATCGAGTCGCGCACCTTCAGCACCGCGTGCTGCATGTCCAGCGGCGCCACAAACTGCCCCTTCTTCACGTTGACGGCCCGTCCCGTGTGCGCCGCCGCGATCAGCAGGTCCGTCTGCCGGCACAGGAACGCCGGAATCTGTAGCACCGCCTCCACGTCGCCCAGCGCCTTGGACAGCCGCAGGCAGTCCTCCGGAGTATGCACGTCCGTCAGGATCGGCAGCCCGTTGCTCTCGGCAATCGCCCGCAGGATTCGCGCCCCCTCCACCAGTCCCGGCCCGCGGAAGCTGCGAATGCTGGTGCGGTTCGCCTTGTCGTAGCTGGCCTTGAAGATGTACGGAATGCCCAGGTCGGCTGTCGTGCGCTGGATCGCGTCGGCCAGCATGCGCGCGTGCGTCTCAGACTCCAGAACGCAAGGCCCGGCGATTAAAAACAGCTTGCCGCGGCCAACCGGAACAGCGCCGATATCGAAGGAATGGGTCACGCACCTATTCTATGCATCTTGCGCGATCAGTGGGGGGCGGAAGCCCCATACGCCCATCTGCGAACTTGATTGAAGCGGGCGTGGGTCTTCCAGACATTGACCACCCATCTGTCGCCGATCTGGTCGAAGGCGTCTCTGGCGACGTTGCGGTCGTTGAAGCGCCAGGCCAGCAGAGCGAGCTGGTCAGTGTCGTAGATGGTGTTGCTGAACATCTCATGCTGCGCCTGATAGCCCACTATTTCGCATTTACCGGTGCCTGTTCTTGCTCGTCATTCTGGCGCAGCCACCACGCACCGTCATTCGGGCGCAGCCAGAATCTCCGTATTGGCCGGGTGCTCCATCCATCGCGTACTTTGCAATGGGTGGGATTCGACCCCCGCAAAAACCCCAGCAAATCCCCTTGTCAATACCCTCGAACCCCCAAAATCCCCCTAACCAACACCTACCAAACCACTTCCCCCATAAAAATAGTTGGCATAGTAGTTTCCCTCCACGGCGTATAATCAAATCAGTAAGCAAAACCAAACAGCCCGGCCCAACCGCCGGGCCTTCGCATTTAACGCATTACTAACCACTGCTCACTGTCCGTAAATTATTGATTCCAGAGATCTACAGATCTAAGTACTCTGGAATGAATATCTTGCATATTTGATCCAGACCAGGTCTAGATCTAACTATCGTCTTTTGAAGATTTTATGACTTTTAGGGGGGGTATATACCCCCGCAACCAGTACGGCGACGAGGAACGAAGTCCATACTGAGTCCAGATTTGATCCAGACCAAGTCCAGACTTAACATGCCTTTTTTGAAGACTTTGATACTTTTTCGCACACAAAGGGAGGATCCGCATGTCCGGCGCAGCCACAACCAGCCGCGTCTTCGCCTTAAATACGTCTCACGCGCTTAGCGCGAGCTTAACCTGCATTTTTTGAATACTTTACGCTATTTACCCCGGGGGTACACCCCCCAACCGGCAACCCTCGCGGGAGCGGAGGGTGGCTACCACAAAACCTAGCTGCACTTGCCCTTGCATTTGATGGCAAACGCCTTCAGGTCGATTGGCTGGTTCAGCCGGATGTTGCTGTAGATCGCAGTCTGCGTGTCGCCCGACGGTGTAAAGAACTCCTGCTTCAGCGAGAGATCGCGCGCCACGTCCACCCAGATCGTGATGTGGGTGAAGTTGCCGCGCACGCTGGCATCTTTCGACACCAGGTCGAGCTTCTCGACCTCGACCGGCTTGCCGCCGTCGCTCATCTTCTCCATGCCCTGGTCGGTGATCGTCCAGGCCTTGGCCAGGTCGCTGCCACTGCCGCCGAAGCCCAGCGTCATGAAGGTCTCGAAGCGCGCCTGGTTCGCGCCTGTGGTCGAGTATTGGTCGATGTGGTTGGTGCCCGCCGAATACAGCCGCACCACGCCGTTCTTGTACTCCAGCGTCTGCTCGTTGGGAGGAGCGAACTTCGCCCCAACCTGCGTGGAGCCGCCGCTACGCAGAAAGTAGATCGTCCCCGACTCGGTTGTCGTGTCGTTCACGATCTTCTCGAACTGCTGCTTCTGGATCGATGCCTCGGCCGAGCGGAACGTCTTGCTGCCCGCGTCCATTTGCGCCAGAACGGCCTTCAGGCGGTCTGGCTTGGCCTGCGCCGCAACTGCGAGCCCCACGCCGTAACCGGCGGCGAGAACCAGCGCGCTGGCAACAACGCCCGCGAGAATCGGAAGCCGCATCAGCGCACCACCCACGCGTTGTATGCGACGATCTTGCCGTGCGCGTCCAGCACCGGCTCAGAATGATCGAGAGTTACCTCGCCGGAGATCGGTTCGACGATGCGCAGGATCGCGGCATCCCGATCGTCCTGGGATTGGCTGGCTGTCGGCCCGCCGGCTTGGTCGCTACGAATCTGGTAGACGAAGAGGCTGCTTGTGCCTATGTGCCCCGCTTCCTTCACCAGCACCTCGCTGCCATGCAACGCTACGGTTTCCACCGGGCGATCCTTGAAGTTGATGTAGTGCGGCGAGACGAAGAGAAAGATCAGGATCAGCGTCACCATGATGTCGAAGTGGATGCTGCCCCGCTCGTAGGTCCAGAAAAAGTAGCTGCGTAGAAGTTTGCCCATAAATTTGCTCCTGCCTAGCTCCTGCCCGTGTGCCGCTGCGGCGCGATCACCGTCTCCCACTCCGCGCGCGGTTTGCTTGGATCGTTCATATACGGCAGCAGTGCCTCGGGAATGCGCACCGTCCCATCGGCCTGCTGATAGTTCTCCAGCACCGCCAGGTAGGTCCGCCCAACGGCCAGCCCGCTGCCATTCAGTGTATGCACAAACTCGGACTTCTTCGCCTTGCCCTGCGCTGCTCCGCTGGGCCGGAAGCGGATGTTCGCCCGCCGCGCTTGAAACGCCTCGAAGTTGGAGCAAGATGAAATCTCGCGGTAGAGGTTTTGCCCCGGAAGCCAGACCTCAAGATCGTAGGTCTTTGCCGAAGTGAAGCCCATGTCGCCGGTGCAGAGGAGCATTCGCCGATAGGGCAGGCCAAGCCGCTCCAGCACCGCCTCGGCATCGCGCGTCAGCCGCTCGTGCTCGGCGTTGGAATCCTCCGGCTTGCAGAACTTCACCAGCTCGACTTTCTGAAACTGGTGCTGGCGGATCATCCCGCGCACGTCCTTGCCATAGCTTCCCGCTTCGCTGCGGAAGCATGGCGTGTAGGCGCAGAAGCTGGTCGTCAACTGCGACTCGTCGAGCGTCTCGTCGCGGAAGAGATTGGTGACCGGGACCTCGGCGGTGGGAATCAGCCAGTGGTCGTTCTCCTGAAAGTTTCCCGGCTCAAACGCGCCCTTATCGTCGCAGTGGAAGAGGTCCTCGGCGAACTTCGGCAACTGCCCGGTGCCGAAGAGCGACTTCGAGTTGACCATATACGGCGGCAGGACCTCGGTGTAGTCGTGCTCGCGGGTGTGCAGGTCAAGCATGAAGTTGGCCAGCGCGCGCTCCAGGCGCGCTCCCTGGCCGAAGTGGACGACGAAGCGCGAGCCCGAAATCTTCGCCGCGCGCTCGAAGTCGAGAATCCCCAGCCGCTCGCCGATCTCCCAGTGCGGCAGCGCGGGAAAGGAGGGTGCCGCTGGAATGTAAGCTGTGTCGGGTTTGTCTGCGCCAGTGAGTTTCTCCTCGCCGTCCCAAACCTTCTCAACGCGGTTATCCAGCTCCGATTTGCCGACCGGCACGGAATCTTGCGGCAGGTTGGGAAGGGACTGGAGAATGGCGCGGAGCTTCGCATCAGCATCTTCGGCGAGAGCCTCAAGTTGCTCCACCTTAGCTTTGAACACGTTCAGTTGCGCGGTGAGCTGGCCGGTGTCGCTGCCTTCGCGCTTGAGGCGTCCAAATGTTTCGGACAGATTCTTGCGATTTGCCGCCAGGCTTTCAGCTTCGGTGATCGCCAAACGGCGGTGGGTGTCCAACTGAGAGAAGTTTCCCATCACGACTGCCGGGTCCATGTTGCGCGCGCGCAGCTTCTCTTCTACAACCGGCAGATTCGCGCGCACATATGCAAGGTCAAGCATCCCTACAATTCTACCCGCTTGCTTGCGATGAATCTCAATTGGGCCGGATGTCGTCGGCCCAGTTCACGGTCACCGGGCCGCCAGCCAGCTTCGAGAGCGCCCCATCGTTGGTCACCAGCACGGCCCCCGCCGCAATCGCATGGGCCGCAATCAGCATGTCCAAGCTCCCCGCAGCCAGACCAAGCCGCTGATTTTCGGCCCGAAGCGCCGCGTATGCGCGCGCTGCGTCCGAAGTCCATGGCAGAATGATCAATCCAGCCAGAACGAACTCTACCGTCCTCGCAAGCTGGTGCGCCTCGGGCTTGAGCGCGAGACCGAAACGTATTTCAGCCTCTGTGATGACAGAAATGGCAACCGTATCTTCCGCACCCAGTGCATCGATTCGTGCCTGTATGCTCGCCGATTGTTTGCGGATCAGGTAAGAGACCGTGTTCGTATCCAACAGAAAAATGTTCAAAGCTCTTCCCGTTCCTGGGGAAACCCCTGGTCACGCTCTTCGGGATTCAGAAAGTCCTCTGGAATCTCCGTCTCGTTGAGCATCGCGAAGATTGCCTTCCACGTCGGTCGTGGAGAAAGGATCACTTCACCCGTCTTCTCGTCGCGCCGGATCAAGACCTCTTTGCTACTGAAGCGAAACTCCGCCGGAATCCGTACCGCCTGACTCCGCCCCGTCATAAAAACCTTCGCCGTCTGCATCGTCGCCCCCTTGATACATACCACAGTATATATCACCCTAACATGTTCATCAACCTGCCCGTAACGCTCCTGCGGGTCCATGCAGCCATGCGAAAATTTGTTGTTGCAGCCCTCTTTCTGCTCTTCATGATCCTGACCACGCCGCGCATGCAACTTCTATTCCACAATCGGAAGATTCGCGCGTACAGTGGATGCGCTGCCGGGCCGTTCGCCGTTACACTGGGAGGGATGCGAACGGCGGTGACAACCTGAGCAAGCCAGACATGCGCGTGACGTTGGCGGGGGTGGAGCTGCGCTCGCCGGTGATTGCGGCCAGCGGGACCTTCGGCTACGGGCTGGAGTTCGAGGAGATCGTCTCGCTGGACCGCATTGGGGCGTTTGTCACCAAGGGCCTCTCGCGCGAGCCGATGGCGGGCAACTCCAGCCCGCGCATCATCGAGAGCCCCGCCGGAATGATGAACGCGGTCGGCCTGCAAAACATCGGCGTCCACGCGTTCGTCGAACAGAAGCTGCCCAGGCTGCGCAAGATCCCCGGTGTTGTGGTCATCGCCAATGTCTTCGGCTATACCATCGAAGACTGCGTCGAGGTCATCCACGTCCTCAACGACACGCCCGGCATTGCACTCTACGAACTCAACGCGAGCTGCCCCAACACCAGTCACGGAGGCATGGTCTTCGGCACTGACCCGGACTCGCTCTATCAACTGGCCTCGTGCTGCCGCCATGTGGCGCAGCGTCCGCTGATAGTGAAGCTCTCGCCCAACGTCACCAACATTGGGTTGATGGCGAAGATATGCGAGGACGCGGGCGCGCAGGCGATCTCACTGGTCAACACCTTTCTGGCTCTGGCCATCGACGTGGAGACGCGCAAGCCGCGCATCGCCAATATGACTGGCGGGTTGTCGGGCCCGGCGATTCGTCCCATCGCGGTGCGCATGGTGCATGAGGCATCGCAGGCGGTGAAGATTCCCGTGGTCGGAATGGGAGGCATCGTGCGCGCCGAGGACGCGGTGGAGTTTATGCTGGCGGGCGCCACCGCAGTCGAGGTGGGCACGGCCAGCTTCGCCGATCCACGCGCCGTGGAGAACATCGCCAACGGCCTGCGCCGCTGGTGCGCCAGCCACGACGTAGCCCGCGTCAGCGACCTCACCGGCGCAATGGTGCGATAAAGGACGGCTTTTCCTCAGTGTAGTGCTCTTGCATGGCCAAGCTTTCCTCAGGCGGGCCCGCGGCTTCGGCATAAAATGGTGGCGTGACCACTGAATCTGTTTCCGCCTATAGCCCTGAGTCTACGAGCGGCCTTCGCCGTGTCCGTCGCGCCCTTCTCTCCATAACCGACAAGACCGGCCTGGTCGAGTTTGCCTGCGCGTTGGAGTCGCATGGCATCGAGCTGGTCTCGACCGGCGGGACCGCGCGCGCGCTGCGCGAGGCCGGCCTCATCGTACGCGACATCAGCGACCTGACCGGCTTTCCGGAGATGCTCGACGGCCGCGTCAAGACGCTACATCCCAAGGTTCACGGCGGCATTCTGCACATCCGCGGGAATGCGGAACACATGGCCGCAGTGCGCGAGCACGGGATCGAGCCCATCGACATGGTTGTCGTCAACCTCTACGCCTTCGAGAAGACTGCGGCCAAGCCCGGCGCAGCGTTCAGCGACATCATCGAGAACATCGACATCGGCGGTCCGTCGATGGTGCGCTCGGCGGCCAAGAACTTCGAGGACGTGGCGATTGTCACGTCTGTGGCTGACTACTCGCTGATCGCCGATGAGCTTGCCGCGAACGCCGGTTCGCTAGGGCGTGCGACGCGCTGGCGTCTGGCGCGCGCGGCCTTCGCCGTGACGGCTGCCTACGACGCGGGGATTGCAACGACGCTCGAGAGCATTGCGGCGCCCGCTGCGCATGGCGAGCCGGCGGTCTTCGACGCGGAGGCGATGCCGACTGCGATCCGCGTCATCGATCCTCTGAAGACGGTGCTGCGCTATGGCGAGAACCCCCACCAGAAGGCCGCGCTCTACGTCGATGGAAGCGGGCGCGGAGTGGCTGCGGCGAAGCAGTTGCAGGGCAAGGAGCTGAGCTACAACAACATCGTCGACCTCGACGCCTGCTGGAACCTGGTCGGCGAGTTCGACGCGGCCGAGGACGCCGCGGTCGCGATCATCAAGCACACGAATCCATGCGGCGCGGCGACCGGCGCGACCGTTCTCGAAGCCTACCGTCGCGCGCTGGATGCCGATCCCGTCTCGGCGTTCGGCAGCGTCATCGGCATCAACCGCGAGGTGGACGCCGAGGCCGCGGAAGAGATCGCCAAGTTGTTCGTCGAGGCGATCATTGCGCCGTCATTTACGCCCGAGGCGGTCGCGCGCTTCGCCGCGAAGAAAAATCTGCGACTGCTGGAGATCGCCGTGAGTCACGCGGACACGGGCAGACCGGTGCGTGTGCTGAAGCAGGTCTTGGGCGGGTTCCTGATGCAGGACGCCGACCGCGTCTCCGTCGCAGAGGCCGATCTGCGGCTCGTAACCAAGCGCGCGCCCACGGCAGAAGAGATGCGCGCGCTGCGCTTTGCGTGGAGCATCTGCAAGCACGTCAAGTCGAACGCGATCGTCTATGCGCGCTGCAACCAAGGACACGGCCAGACCGTCGGCATCGGCGCGGGACAGATGAGCCGTGTCGACGCAGCGCGATTCGGCGCGATGAAGGCCCTCCTGCCGCTGGCAGGAACCGTCGCCGCGTCGGACGCTTTCTTCCCGTTTGCGGACGGCTTGGAGGCCGTGGTCGCGGCGGGAGCGACTGCGGTGATTCAGCCGGGTGGGTCGGTGCGCGACGCCGAGGTGATCGAGGCGGCGGACCGGCTTGGCGTTGCGATGGTCTTCACCGGCATCCGCCACTTCCGCCACGGATAAAAGGCTCAGAGCAATCACAGGAGCTGATTGCCATTTGTTCGCCTTATATTCGTTGTTTATTCACTTCACCCCCCCCCACACCCCTCCTGGGGGT
>Ga0224554_1000430_pt1 | contig 35461 bp, 38 predicted proteins | sample 714S22024metaG_FD_180666 | JGI IMG/M metagenome (GOLD analysis project Ga0224554, IMG submission 180666) | Peat soil microbial communities from Stordalen Mire, Sweden - 717 S2 20-24 | ecosystem: Environmental > Terrestrial > Soil > Wetlands > Peat | place: Sweden: Norrbotten County, Stordalen... | reverse complement strand
AGTTGTGAACGAATACTTTTCAGCGTCTTTGATCGTATGAACCAACATTGGACCCAGCACCCGCTCCATGCTTTTACACACAACTCTTGACACTACCAATACTGTCGCGCTTGTCTTTTTGGAAGTTACGGTTCAGTTTTGATTCGATCGCCACCCATGCACCGGAACGCAATAAAAATTGATTATCTCAAGAATCACGCGGCCTGCATTCCGCAACTGGCGAAATATTCCCATGACGAATGGAGACCGATATATGACAAAGCCGGAATGACATTGGGTGATGCCGTTGCATCCTACGCACAGCGGGTTAATCTCGATACTTTGCCATTGGCTTTGGTGGCGATTTATCACGACATGGTCATCGGCACTGGTTCTTTGAAACTGCAGGACTTGGATGTGCGTCCCCAATTAACACCGTGGATGGGTGGAATCTTCGTAGTTAAAGAATATCGAGGACGTGGCGTGGCGACCGCGCTTATCCACCAATTGATAAAAGAAGCGTGCCGATTGAGCGTAAAACGCCTTTATCTTTGGACCTCTTCCGCTGAAGTTCTCTATGCGAATCTTGGCTGGGTGAGCCTTGAGCGGTTTGATTATTGCGGCCATGAAATTTCGGTTATGCAGAGAGAATTACGCAGCCAAGCCAACCCGCTGTCCTAAATCGGGACACGACCAAGAAACAAAGTTGCTTGACTTTTTAGTGAAATAGTTTCAAAACTTCATAAACCACATTGGTATTTGTGGCCGAAGAAACTGAGAGTTAATTATGAGCCGAACCACTGGACAGGTCTGTCCTGTTTCTGGAGTGTACCGTGCCGTTGGAAATTGCGGCCATTCGGTTGAGCGGGTAATTCCCCAAGGACACATTCTCCCCCCCTGTGAGTACTGCCGGGATAAGATCGGTTTCAAGGCCATCACCTGGGTTCTGGTGGTGGAAACTCAGCCCAAGTAATCGCCCACCCAAATTTCCGACCATCCCGCCCAAGGGGTGGGTCTGTCTTCAACAAAACGGCGCTGACGTTCGGCCATTTTTACCAGCCGATTCGTATTCAGAGAAAGGCATAGGGTTTGAAATGGCCGTCCTGTTTTCAGGCGCTGCCGGAACATTTGCCATTCAACCCCAAGAGTAAATGCAATTTCCGAGTTGACTTCCTTTAACGAATTATCGTTCGTTTCAAAGGGTTCAACCAACTCATAATCACCCTCGTCCTTAGGCTTCATACCCGCCCCTGTAGCAAGAACCGTGCTAAGAACCGATCGGACTGGATTTTTAGGCGGAAGCTCACAAAATATCACTACCCACATCATGGCAAACTTGACGGACACGGCTAATAAATCTAATTTATCAGCCGGTTGGTGGTCGTAGCTCAACGGTAGAGTCCAAGCTTGTGGAGCTTGTTGTTGCGGGTTCAAATCCCGTCGGCCACCCCACTTTCATCAGTGCCCACACCGAAGTGCGCACGGGGCCATAATTTTGCCACCTGCGGCAAAGATATCGCCAACCTGCTGACAGTTGTGTGCTGCATCCTGTTTGGCCAGTTGGTCATACGTTGTGAGCAACGGTGGTCGATTTGGCTCCGTTGGGGGCGAGCATCCAGCCCCAACTCGCGGATGGTGGCCCGGCACCCGGCTGCTGCAATCGGATCGCACAAGGATACCCAACACGGAAGCTTGGCTCGGACTCTCCCGTGACTGGAATATTGCCCGTCAAACGCAGGCCGGAGGAGCGCAGGCTTGCACTGTCTCAGCGAGGTCAGCAAAAGTGCAGATGGAGACACGCCAAACCGATAGACCTTTTCAGGTTTCGATGCGTTGCATCCTTTCAACGGTTGGCTGGTCCAGGTTGTAGAGACAGTCAAACAACGCGGCTTTGAAAGACGCGGGGCCGCGTGATTGTGCCGCAGCCAGTTCAGCCGCGATCCCATAACAAGCCAAAGCGCAAGCTGCGGCCTGACGGTAATCCGAATCCACGGAGGCAAAGGCGCCGATGATGGAAGCGGCCATGCAACCGGTGCCCACGACGCGCGTCATCAGAACATCCCCGTTTTGGACGCGATAAATTCCCCGGTGGTCGGCCACGATGTCCACCTTGCCCGTGATCACCACCGTAGCTTGGCGGCGAACGGCAAGCTTTTGCGCCAGCGTCTCCAAATCAGTTCCGACTTCGGTGGCATCAACGCCTTTGGTTCGGATGTTGGCTCCACCAACGCGGGCGATTTCGGAAGCGTTTCCCTTGATGATATTGATTTTGACCTGGTCCAGCAGCTCGAACACCTTGCGGTCGCGCAATTCCGTGGCGCCAGCGCCGCACACGTCCAGAATGACCGGGATGCCTTTCAGATTCGCGCTTGCCGTCGCCGTCTTCATCGCCTCCACAAAATCCACGGTAAGGGTGCCGATATTGAGCACCAGGGCGGAAGCAATCCGTGTCATGTCGGCCACTTCCTCCGGCGCATGGGCCATGACGGGCGACGCGCCGAGGGTTTTGACGATTTGGGCGCAATCGTAAATCGTCACCCAATTCGTCAAGTGATGCACCACCGGGCTTTCCCGGCGCACTTTTTGCAATAAATCGTATGTCTTTAATTTTGCGTTCATGCCCGGCTTAAGCGTGGTCCCGCCCGTTTCCAACTGGAACCGCCTGCCGAAATATATCGCATCTTTGGCTGCCCACAGCGAGACAAACAAAAACTGTCCAACTGGAGTAAAAGAGGTACCCTGAAAACCCTGTCGCAGCTTGTGCTTGGCGCGATTTGAGAGCCAACAACTCCGAAGGCGAGGGTCGGAATCGGGCAGGCACAGCGAGTTTTGACTTGCTGAACCTTCTTATCCCAAACCCCAGCTAGAACGCAAATTACAGAAATAACGCTGCTAACATTGGCATATTTGCAGGTTTTCTCGCTTTAGTCAAGACTTGAAATTAACCATCTGAAACTCCGGTATTACTCCGGCACTACTCCTTTATTACTCCGCTGCTGGCAGTTTTGCTGGCAGTCAAAAACACATATGTTTTGTCGGAGTCCCAACACTTCACAGCCTATGGCGGCTGAAACCAAGATTTTTTATTCGTAACGGATGCGTCTGACGAGGCAACCTACTTTAACAATCCTTGAATCCGAAATTCGGGTTTTATTTGCCCGGTAAATCCAACCGAAGATTGTGTTGGATTTGATTGCGCCATTCTTTCATCACGTCCGCCTGCTCGGCAAATTCCGGCCATCGTTTTACGGCGGCGCAAACTTCTTCCATGATGGTTTCGGCGCGACCGCGTTTCATCAGGGCGATCTTGGCAAAGGCGCGAAAGTCGGCCAGCGTGAATCCGTCGCGTTTCCCGTTCATCGTCATCTGGTGGCGGTCGGTCCAACTGCCGGTTGGATTGTAGTTGTAAGTCACGTCGAAGGCCGGGGCGAGCGACCACCCACCTGCCTTGTCCATCAGGAAGGCGATGTTTTTAACGTGGTCATCCTGGTTGCGGGCGATAAGGTTGAACGCCATACGGCGGAACTGTTCCTCCACGTCGGCCATCGGCAAATTCAACTGGCGGATGATGAGCAGTGCTTGTTCGTAGGCATACGCACCCGCCTGGTTGAAGTCAAAATGGGCGAGCGCGCACAGCGATTGCATGTGCAACTTCTCGCCGCCTTCAAGCCGGTCAAAACGCCGGGTCATGAAATGCCGCCGTCCGTTTTCCTCTAGCAGGCGGCATTCGCTCATGTTGATTCCTGCCGCCTTGGCCATCAGATAATAGGCGTATTCAATCGCGCCGTAACCCTTGGGGTCTTCGAGTTCCTTATCCTTGTTGCCGGTGACACCATCAAATTTCAGCAACCAGTAATCGAATCCTTGTCCCGCCGTGATCTGCCCCGACCGAACTTCGTTAGTCTCGCGGTTCCAGGCAATGACTGCCTTCGCCCGCGCGCCACCGGCGGAAGTGCCCACGCGTAAAATATCATTCAGCGCATTTTTCCGGCGCTCGCTGGCAAAAGTCGTTTTCAGATTTTTGCGCTGGCTCAAAACTTCTGAAGCGAGTTTCACCAGCGCATCAATTTCAATGTGCTTCGCCGGTTGCGGCTTCGGGCCGATGGCCGGGGCAAATTCCAGCGCACCCATGCCACGCTGGCCGGTGTAGCAAAGCCGTTCCACCGCATTGAAACTTTCGGGCGTGCGACCTTGGGTGGAAAGCCAGGTATCAATCAGCGCATTGCCGAACTTGTCCGGCAGTGAATCGGCGAGCAGGCCGGGAAGACCGTAAAAAGTGACGGGCGGCAAATCGGGGAAGATGTAGATGCGTTCGCTCAACGGCATGGTGATGGGCGACACCTCGATGCCGCTCCGGGCAAAGGCGGGATCATACTGGAAGGCGGCGAAGCGTCCGCCATCTTCCAAAGAGACGGCTCCGATGGTCCGGCCCCAAAGTTTTACCTCCGCCAGACTCATGCTTCATTCCCCCATTGCCATTTTTTGGGAGAAGGTTTCGGGACTCTGGCTTTCGAGGCGCGTTTGCGCCGCTTGCCGCCCAGCTTCAGTTGCTCGACCGGACTGGGCACCGGTTCGGGCACGAGCAGGTCAAGGCGCTCCATCAAGTCCAACACCCGGCATACGCGGATGAAACCGGACAACTGGGGCGACACGTCGCCGGATTCCAGACGCTGCACCGTGCTTTTGGAAACCCCGGCCTGTTCCGCGATCTGGATCTGGGTGAGGTTTTTTTCCAGCCGCACCCGGGCGAGCCGCCGGCCGATTTCCGTCAGGACGGCCGCGTCAGTGGCTTGTTTGGCTATTTTCATAACGCCTCATATATGATGCCTAAATTGATATATGTCAAGCAAAGCATCACAAAAGAGGCGTAAAACAGCCGCTATCCCAACGTGGTTTTGCCGGCGGCCTTCGCTTTGGCCCAACGAGCCTTGGCAGCAGAGATTATTCTTTTGGAAAAAAGCAGTTGACGCGCTACCGACATCTGGTAATATATTCTTACATTTATGGACAGGAACAGCATCGAGCGTGAGTTGATGGAAGCAATACGCGAAGTTCAAGAACTGAGCGGGCATGCCCCTGCGCCAATTGATCAAAACACCTGTCCCATAAATGATTTGGCGCATTTCGACAGCCTGAGCGGGGTAGAAACTACTTTCCTTCTGAGTGTAAAATTGAAATGTGAATTCAAATCTCCCAAAGGCGAGATCAATGTATTTGTCTCCAAGGACGCGCGTCGGGCTTTAACCGTTGGAGAGATCGTTGACCGTCTCGTGGAACTCTGCAAATAGAATTAATTATGGATAACGACCAGAAAAAAAAGGATGCCATAGCATCGAGATTGGCACTTGCCCGCAAACAGGCAGGATTGTCCCAAGCTCAAGTTGCTAAAATCTTAAATCTACATCGCCCTTCAATTTCCGAGGCAGAAGCTGGAAGGCGAAATGTTACTGCGACCGAGATGGCCAAACTAGCCGAGATATACGGTGTCAGCCTTGATTGGCTTGGCTGCACAAATACTGATTCTGCTAGTGGTGCAAATGACAGGATTCAATTGGCGGCGCGAGAACTGGCAAAACTAAAAAACAACGACTTGGAGAAAGTTCTAGCGCTTCTTCAAGCCCTCAAGGCGCCGGAGGGTGAATAATGTTAACCCGGAAAGACCTAGCGCGAAAGGCACTGGCTGCCGCCCTTGAAATTCGTAAAACCAAGGAAAATTTCGTCAACCCGATTTGCATTTACGATCTGGCTGAAGAGCTCAACATTGGTGTTTGGTTCGCGGATATTCCAAGCCTTGAGGGGATGTATTCAAACTCTCCCAGACCGGCGATAATTATCGGCTCGGAGAGACCTGCCGGCCGACGTGTTTAGCTACATTTACAACGCATCTGTGTCTGTTGCCCGCCCACCGGAGGACTATCCGGCGCGATCGCTACCGCACTGCGACGGAGTGGCAATTACGCTCGAAGACCCACGAATCATTTGGCAACGATTACGAAATCGCCGCAACTCAATTTACCCGATTAAATTTCTAAAGTCGCGGAACGGGAAATAAAGCTGGCAGCGCGGAAAGGTGTTTTCAAAAAAAACGCTTGACGCCCGCCTGCCGCTGTTAAAAACTTCTGTCAGCACTCCATGAGCATCCGGGCAACAGTCGGAAGTTTCAGTGAAAGCCACCGCGCCAAAGCCAAGCGCCCTGACCGGAGAATTTTTTCACCCCAATCCGGCCAGAGCGACGCCAAGAAGGCGACCGGCGTTAAAGCCACCGACGCCGCCGACGCCTACGAACACATTTTGACCATCCAAAACGCCGCCGACCTGGAATTTCCGGCCACCGACCCGGCCAACGCTCCCGCCCGCGCCAAATTCAAACTGGGCATCTTACCGCCGGATCATCATGTCCCGCCCGCAACGCCGACACCGACGCCGCCCGCGTCACAAACGCCGGGAAAATAAATTGTTTGATGCAAAACAGGCCATTTATGAAAACTGCAAACTATTTTGTCTATGTCGCTCTTTTAGTCCTTGCTTCCATATTTTTGGCCGGTTGCGGCAAGCAAACCATAGATGGCGCGGCGTTGCCGGAATTTTATGGGCTGTTTGCCATTGACGGCGGAAAACTCATTCAAATAAAGCAAAACGAAGTTCCAAATTACAGCGAGAACATCACATTCTTGTTTTTTGACAAAAATGTTGCGGCTGCTGAAAATGTCACGATTTACAGCATTGGCTTTGATACCGAACCGCACCCGGTTGACGATGGCTCCTTCTCATGGCAGAAGTTTGCGCAGGCAGGCGAAGCTTACCAGCGTGCTTCGCAGGCCGCAATGAGTGGAATACCTGAAGGAGCTGTGCCGATAGAGACCTTAAAAAAACCCGTCCCCAATAAAAATGAAATGTTGCAATTTGTGCCTGCGACGCCATTGAAACCGGGATTATATCAGTTTGGAAATGCAGTCAAATTTTGGGTGTATAAAGAAAAATACCAAACCACAGTCGAGTCAAATGCCAGACAAGAATTGCAAACAGGACATTGGGTGGATGCTTCAAGATTTGCCACCATTGCCTTACTCGTCGGAACATCCAGTCCAAATGTGGTTGATGAAATGACCCAAATAAAATACGGAGCTTTGAGCAAAGGCGCGAACGAGGCTTTGAAACAAGGAAACTTCGATCTGGCTGAAAGCTTTGCAAAGCGCGGCAACGATCTTCGACCTCCCTCACAATTTGCATCCGATTTCAGTCAATTGCTTAACATTGAAATCCCCTACCAGCAAGCCTTGAAAGCTGCCACTGCCGCTTCTCAACAAGAGGATTGGGATTTACTTACTCGCGCGGGTGGAGCTGCCTTAAACTTAAAGCCGAATGATCCAAAGGCTATAAACTTACTCTCGAGATCTCCAAAACTCCTATTGTCCGGCTACCATGGTTTAGAAAGTTTATGTCTCACATTCACTTTGGATGGAGAAACACTATTTGCGGGTTTTGGCTACCCTTCGAGTTTTCGTGGCAGACAAGATTTTCGTTATGATTTAATTTGGAACGTTGCTGGGAAGCAATTTCTTACGCCTGTTGAAAATCCTCTTAAGGCCATCCATTTAGACTCTTCCGGGAATCTTGTTGCATTTACTACTGACGTTAATTGGAATGTGATTCAATTCAAGGATATTAAGACGGGCTCAGATTCTATTCTTTCTATGAGTGCGCTGGATAATTATGGTCTTACTCGAGACGGGTCAATCCTATGGACAGATGCTTCCTCATGGCGAAGAGAGGATTTATCTAAGTATGGGCTTTTGTCCGCAGCTGAGGCGATCGGGCTTAATAAGAACGGCAATATTTACGGTAATATGAGCGGCACAATCATTTGGAATGTCAAAACATCAAAGGCCATTGCAATTGTTGGATTTAGTGATTATTCACGAGTTCAGAATATTGTTGTGCCTCCTGACAGCAATATAGCTATAATGTGCCAAGAAGGTTACAGAGGTCCCTCCGCCCAAGTCAGAAATAAATTCCCAGATTGCCTTTCTGTGTGGGACATTGCAACGCAAAAGTTGCTAGTTAAGTTTAACTCAGGACCTGAAAATATGTTAGCGTTGTGTGCGGTCCGGGCTGATGAAACGAGCGCGATCGTGTATGAAGGCGAATTGCAGATGGGTGATTTCGGCGCGTCTCCAACTGCCGAAAGGTGCTCTGATAATAATTTGATTATTCAGAGCAACCCGGGAAAATTCAGATTTCTGAATTGGTCTTCTTTCAAAGTTACTCACGAAGTAAAGGTGCCTGCGGACGTTTCACTTGTTGCGATCAACCCAAACTCAAAATATGTAGCGTATGCCTCAAAGAACGATTCGGTAATTCGTATTGCTGAATTAGACACATGGAAAATAGTTTATAGTTTTAAGGAAGCATCTGGAGTAAAAGTTAAGCATCTTGCATTTAGTCCAGACGGCACTTACCTTGCAGTATCGCTGGATCGGAACGCGGATTTTTTAGCGTTGTGGAAAATTCCCGATGACTTGAAACCCTTGATCGCAGAAAAGCCAACCAGAAGTAATGTTCAAAATTATTCAAGTATAGTTACAAACTCTCCCGACAATAATTCAGTGTCTGTTCCTGCTGTTTCACAAGGAATATTGGCCAAAACACCAGAGGAAAGCGCCCAAGCACTAGCTGTGCCCGCTGCGTTGCAAGCAACACTGGCCAAAGCTCAAGCCGGAGATGCCGAAGCTCAATACAAATTGGGTAAAGCTTATTCAAGCGGTGAAGGTATAGATAAGAATTATGCTGAAGCGGTTAAATGGTTTCAAAAAGGAGCTGACCAAGAAAATGCAGATGCGCAAAACGCGTTGGGATTTATGTATAAAAGTGGCTGGGGCGTAGATAAAAATAATGCCGCGGCTATCAGTTGGTTTCAAAAAGCAGCCGATCAAGGTAACGCAAAGGCTGAACTCAATCTAGGTATAGCATATGAATTTGGACAAGGTGTGGATAAAAATTATCCCGAAGCTATTAAGTCGTATCTTAAGGCGGCAGAGCAAGGTAATGCAAATGCTCAATGTAATTTGGGATCAATGTATCAACAAGGACGTGGCGTGAGCAAAGATTATTTTGAAGCGGTTAAATGGTATCGCAAATCGGTGGAACAAGGATACGCCTTTGCGCAACTTGATTTGGGCATGATGTATAAAAATGGCTGTGGCGTTGATAAAGATTACACCGAAGCTAGAAAATGGATTCAGAAAGCGGCCGATCAAGGAAATGAATATGCCAAGCGCGCCTTACAACAATTAAACAATGGCCAATAAAGTTAAACTCTTAAAAACGCTATGAGCTACCATTACATGGATGAAAACCATCAGGAAATCGGACCGGTTTCCTTGGAAAACTTAAAATCGTTTAGGCTCGCTGGTGTAATTAAAGATCACACATTGGTGCGTCCTGAAAATGAAGAGCTATGGGTGACTGCAATGTCAGTGATCGGGAAGATAGAAACGCAGCCACCAATAAGCAAAGCCCCTTCGAAATCTCCTGCAATGTCATCGGTCGGGACGCCGGAAACGCCGCCTCCAGTAAGCCAAGTCTCTTCGAAATCTCCTGCAATGTCAGAGGCCAAACCAGTGGAATCGCCGCCTCCAATAAATAAAGCGGTGCAATCTCCCGTTACTTTTAGTCAGTCTGAAATGATACGTTTTGAAGCGGAAAAGAAATCCGCTGGTTTGGCCTTTGTTCTTTGTTGGATTCTAGGCAACTTTGGAGCGCATCGTTTTTATATGAAAAAACCCCATGCTGTAACCAAGCTCATTATAATGGTTATTTCGATTCCGTTATGCTTCTTTTGCATTGGTTATTTTGGAGTTCTTGCGATGACGATTTGGACGATTGTGGATCTCTTTTATATTTCTGGGTGGGTTAAGGAGTATAACACAGCATTGTTAACAAAAATCCAATCCGGGCAAAGCTAACTGGCATACCAGAAAATCAATTTATGAACTACCATTACATGGATGAAAATAATCAGGAAGTTGGACCGGTTTCCTTGGAAAACTTAAAATCGTTCCGAGTCGCTAGCGTGATAAAAGATCACACCTTGGTGCGGCCCGAAAGTGGCGGGCCGTGGGTCACTTGCGAATCAATTATTGGGACTGTAGAAGCTGATAGTGTGAAAAGTTATTTGCACCATGATGCCATGATTATGAAAAGATATCTGTTTATGGTTCCGGTGCTTAAGTCCCTTGATGATGGAACACCCTTTCGGCGCGGATTCGCAATGGCATTGCGTGTCATAACCATCTTACTCATTATTGGGCTGCTTATTACTTGGATAGCGCTTTGGAAAGTAGTATTTAGCCAGGATGGCGTCGCCATTTTCGGCGGCTTCATTTTTCAGATATTTTTACTTGTTGGATTTTATATGGTCATTCATACTTACTGGATTCGCGCCAATGACATTGAGAGCCTTGGCAAGTCTGAATATACTATTATTCCGATAGTTTCTATTCTGTTGAAAATGACGGGAGAAGTTACCGCCTGGGGATTGTTTGCCACAGGGATTGGTGCTGGGATATTTCAGATTTTGGCGGGTTATCCATTTCCGGGATGGCCTACAAACTACGAATCCTTTCACAATGGAATAACAAGCAGTTTTGTTTCCGGCCTATTGGTTATGGTATTTGGAGCCATCTTAGCGTTGTTTTGGCTGATACTTTTCTACTTCATATCTGAATTTATCATTATGGTGGTAGATATTGCCAAGAATACCCGCGTTTTACGAGAAAATGTTGAGCGTCGCAATGAATGACGTGTTTGGATAATTCGCTCCGTAACAAAATCAAAAATCCGTATGCAGAATTATTATTACCGTGATAAATCCGGCAAAGAAATCGGCCCGCTAAATTTAACCACTTTAGCGCAACTTCGTTTTGCCGGAGTGCTGAATGATGAAACGCCGGTGCGCGCAACTGATACTGACAAATGGATTCCATGCCGTGAAGTTGTTGCAGCTCCATCCGCTCCCGTGTCAGTCCAACCGGTTATTGTAGCAAAAGAAAAATCTTTTCTCCCGCTGGTTTTGATCGGACTGGTAATCATTGGTGCGCTTATTTGTGGCGGAACAATTCTCTACAAATCAATCGCAGCAAAGACGGCTTTGACTTATGGATTTTTCTTGGATGGAAAAGAATTTCCAGCCAGTCAAACACCCGAAGTGAAAGTGGATGAACAGTATTTTGAAAGCGGAAAGTATCTAAAACCGGGCCGCCATGAAATTTCCGTCCGTTTGCAAAATGTTGAACCGTATGAGCGGCATTTCTGGGTTTTTTGGGGAACAAAAGATTTGGGGAAATTGCCTCTGGAAACCAGCAAGGGCGGTCTGGTTGTTACGGTCAATCCCTCACCCGCCACCGTGATTGTGCAACGAGATGGTGAAACGGTGAATCAGGGCGCGGCCCCGTTGAGCGTGGACAAGTTGCCGGTCGGAAATTACACGCTGGTCGTCAAGCGCGGAGATTATCAAGAAACTCGCACCGTTGACATTCAGCGCAAGCAAACAACGAATGAAATCGTTGGGTTAAATTTGGGGATCATAGAATTGTCCTCTGTTCCCGCCGACGCGGACTATGAAATGTCGGGGAACGGGCATCATTGGCAGGGGAAATTACCCGCGCGCGTTCAAGATGTGCCGGTCGCGGACTATTCCTTGTCTGTAACAAGAAGCAATTGGGAATTAGATTCGGGTGTTTCGGTAACTCGCGGCGGCGTCACAACAAATAAAACGGAATTTCCTTACGGCTCGATTGAGGTCACAAGCGAGCCGACTGGATTGGTGATTTCGTCCGATGGCACGGAACTAGGCAAGACCCCATTGACCCTCTGCATGAAGCCCGGACAATACACATTGACAGCTTCGGATGGCCAAAATGACTTAATCGCCAGGGTTAGCGTTGGGCAAAAGGAAGCCACTAAACACGCTTTTGTTTTTCGTTACGGCACAGTTCAGTTAATGAGCGCGCCAGCGGGCGCGACTGTCATTCGCAAAGGAAAGGAAATCGGCAAAACACCAATCACACTTGAACACATTCCTGCCGGAGAATCGGCAGTAGAACTGCGGCTTGATGGTTATGCCACCACAAATTTTGCGCTTCTTGGCCTGGCAGACGCGACAACGAACTACACTGTAAATCTGGTCAATGAACAATATCTTTCAGATTTGAGCGACGCCCGAAATGCCGCTGCCGGTTCTCCGCCTGATTTTTCGCAAGCGTTGGCAAAGATAAATGAGGCGCTTAAAATTTATCCAGACGGAGTTGAAGCACTTCAGCTTCAAAAGGTTTATCAACTTGGCCTTGCGCTTAATGAGGCGTCTGCATTGCTCGACAAAGGCGATTTGGATCAGGCGTCGGCAAAAATTGAAGCCGCATTAGTTTTGAAGCCGTCTGATGACGAGGCGATTGCCCTCAAGCAGAAAATTGTAGTCGCAAAAGCGCGGCGGGCTCAGGCGGCGAATGCAGAAGCTGACCGCCTGTCTGACGAAAAAGCCAAAAAAGCTGGCGCGGTTTTTCAGCAGCATATATCCAATGTCTTTGATTTGGTAACGAGAAATCCCTTTTCAATGGGCGGCAAGCCTTTTGCGTTTAAGACACAATCGTGGAGGGTTCATGCAAGCCCATCGGAGGCCGAAACTGCCATGCTGGACGCCTGCCAACTCTGCACTCCTGTCTGGCGGGTGGAGTCAAAGGCACAACCGCTTTCAGGCGCAACGGAATATCATTTGCGGCAAAAAGTATTGCTTGGATCGTCTTTTGAAAAACTTGAAGTGCAAATATGCGAGCTTCCCAACAAGGATGTTGACATCCGCGCAAATCTTGTCCTGGTGATTATGCCGGATAACGATCCCAATCACCCGGCAAGCATGCGTCAACTTGGTGCCGGGTATTTTACCACTTTCATTTCGCATTTTAGTCACGCATTGCAATCAAATCCTTTGGCGCAAACACCGCCGGTTAATTCTCCACCCACCTACGAACAGCGTAGTGTTGTTACGCAACCAGGGGTCAATTATAAGTATTAGGTTATGAAAAAACTTAAAATTATCGCGCTGGCCCTTACAATATCAATTACCGGTTCAGTATTTCTAAAAGCAGAAGATGCTGTGAAAACCTTTCCGCCTGCAATTTATCAGCAGATGAAACATGGAAAGCAACTTGAAAAAGTGTGGATTGGGGCTAATTACGACAAGGCTAAGGGCTTCAAGGTCGGCGCAGTTGAATATAGGGCGGAAAAACGTAACGGGATGGTCATGGACTACATGCCCAAGGCGTTAGCGCCTCTTGCAAAAAGCGACTCACCAGTCACCCTCCAAGTTATCATCACCAAAGTCACCACCAAGTCATTTACAGGATTTGGAAATGCAATGGGCAAAGTGTATGTTGAGGGCAAAATAACAGATGCCACAGGAAAGATTATCGCCGCCTTCACAACAAGTGGAAGCGCCGGGAATTGGGGCGATGCCGCCGATGACTTCCAATCAGCTTGCGATAAGGTTGCCAGCGCAATCGCAGCAGGCCTTCTTACTACGTTAAATGGTCAGATAGAAGCGACCGTCCCTTCGGCCGTCCCCATAACGACTACGACTACCACGACGGACAACAACAACTCAGAAGTATTGACCAACGATTCAATCGTGCAACTGGTGAAAGCCGGCATGTCAGAGGAGATTGTCGTCAGCATGATAAAAACCCAACCGACGAGGTTCGATGTTGGTGTGGGTGGAGTTTTGGCACTACACACAAACGGCGTTAGCGACAAAATCATCAATGAAATGGTTCTGCGGGGACAAGAAACAATCACGACTTTGCAACCTCGGCCGTTCTTGCCCGCTGAATTAAACGATGAGCCGGAAGTGGTCGTCCCGATGCAGCCACCGATTGCCACGACGAATATCATCACCGATCCCGCAGTTGAAAAACTTTGCGCGGCGCTTGATCAAGACAATCCGGGCAAAGTTAAAGATGCCTTGAAAAAACTTCGTGACAAAAAGCTAGAAAGTAACGCATCACAAGCCGTCCCGAAAATCCTGGCCTGCCTCACTGACTCAAAACCGGATGTTGTCCGTGAAGCCTTAAAAACGCTCGCGGCCATCGGCAATCAGGACGTGGTTTCCGCCATCCTGCCATTATTAACAAATGCAAGACCGGATATTGTTCGCGAAGCTTGTCGAACTCTCGCGATTCTTGGCAATAAGGATGTTATTCCTGCCATCGAACCGTTATTGACAAACTCGAGGTCGGATATTAGGAAGGAAGCGCAAAACGCCATCGTAAAATTGCAGGCGAAACCCTAATTTGCGGTTTCGCACCATTGCGTTAGAATTCCCCGGTGCTGTCCCGCAGCCTCCACGGTATGGTTTCACCCCATACGAGCTATTCATCAAAGATTTTCTGGATGACCGTTTCGCTGATTTTTTCCTTGGCCCCGGCTTCGCAGGTGTTGGCCACGCGGCAGTGCGGCAGTCCCGCCATCGTCCACGGTAGGGTTTCACTTCCGATTCTATCGGGCCGTGATTCCGTAAGCCGGTCAGTTCGGCGTCCAATTGCGCCCGATTTCATGGTGCCTTCGCCTACGAGGGTTGCGGGTTCGAGATAGTTAGATACATCATAAAAGCGTCTTGCCTTTGCTGGGGTGAATCCTTACCTCCTCGCGGATAGCCGCACGGACCTTCGCTTCGATGCGTTCAACGAAGCTCATGCCCACCCGGCTGAATTTATTGGCTGGCCGGATCGCGGCGGCAATTTCCAACGCGGTTTGTTTTACCTTGCTCCGGCATAGATGTGGAGTTGTGTTGATGCTTTTGAGTATGTCCGTCATTTCAGTTGTTTCCATATTTTGCTTTCCTGGTTGCGTCGCTGATTCATTCAACGACACCACTATTTTATCAGTCGCGCTTTTGTTGAACGGCGAATTGAGTGGCCGAAGCCTTGCAAACATTGAACAAAACCACTATTTCCGCCGACACTTGACACAAAAGCACGCTGATTTTACGCGGGGCGACTTGGCTGTTTTTCAGTTTCGACACCGTTTTCATTCAATGTTTTCAAGGCGATAAAAAAGTTTAACTTTTTTATCGGCGACCAACGCCGGTTATGCAAATTCCCGAAAATATTTGCTCTGGAAAACGAATTTTGAACACCGCCGTGACCAACGCGCTTTCTTGCTCCCGTCCCCGGCTGCCGGTCGGCCCTGTGCCCCTCACGACCGCGCCGGTTCCGTCCGCAACAAAGCGCGCTCGTCACGAGCGGCATTCTTGATGCCGAATAATCGGCGGGCTTTCCGCCTGCTGTTCGGCGACGGTCGTTTCGCTTCGGCTCCGTTCCTGCGTCTCTGCGCCTGCGCTCCACTTACCCGTTCACCGAACCGCAGGCCGAAGCCACGAGCCGATGAACAGATGGTTAATTTAGCTGACTCGGTTCAGCACCGGGCTTGATTTCCGTGACCACAATGTCCCGAATCTTCGGCTGGCCGTCGGGCACCAGCAGGTGATATTTCGCCGGCAACGTGGTGATGAATGACAATTCCAGCCGGTGCAGGGCGGTTTCAATTCGCCGGAGCGAGTGGCCGCGAACCATGATTTCATGCGTTGCGAACGAAAGATGGAGCAGTTGCTCCTTGCCATCGCTGTCCATTTCGGCAAACGCGAATTGATCCAGCGGCAGAAGAAATATGCGCCCCGTCGGCATTTCAACGCGGAGGCAACTTGCTTGTGGTTCAGTGGTGTAACATTCGGGTGATTTTGTGCTCATGTTTTTGTTGGTGTTTATGGTGACGTGACTTTTTCAGGCGGCAAAAGGTGTCGGCAGCCCGCTGGCCGAATCGGAGGAGATAACCATGCAGCCGGTCCCAAAGCCGGTTGGCATGGCGCGGACGAATACCGTGCGCCAGTTCCAACGCCAGCGGCCTGTGGCCGGAACGAATCAGGTTCTCACGCAGTTGAATTTTATCCGGCGTGAAAATGCGGATTCCGCGCCGACCGCGTGAAATGGTGACATACCATTGCTGGGCATTCGTTGCCGCCTTGATGGTGGAGTCAGAAAAGAGAACGTGATCCACGGTCTTGCCCTGTGATCCATACGACGTGACCGCGTAGCCGGGGAGAAACTCCCGGAAACCTTTACCCAAAATCCGGCCGTCGGCCAATTCGATTCCGCCATCGGCGCGGACGGTTTTGACCGTGACCAGTTCCCCGTTGGAGGTCCGCCCACCGGCAGCCAGGGTGCGATTGGCCTTGAGGTGCAGCCGCTCGCCATCCGCAATCGGAATTTCACGCGGGAGACAGACCGTGATTTTGTCGAGCAGCTTGTTGGCGACGGTGACGCATTTGCCATCCACCTCGACCAGCACGCCAATCTTTACGATGCCCAATAATTTTCCACTCGCTCCGGGAGCGGCCTGACGCACCTTTTGATTGAACACAATCACGCCGTCTTTCGGATAAAAACGCTGATCGCGCTTTTGGGCATTCGTCAGGTCAGATTTTTCAAGCACTTGAACGGTGACATCATTTGCGCCGAGCAATCCTTTGGATTTTAGCGCATCGCGCACGCGCGAGTTGACGCGGTGGACTTCCGCCCAAGTCTGCGAAACGACCACGGCGGACGATTTTTGCTCTGCCAACCGGAGATATTCGTCGGCCAGCTTGTCGGCCTGTTCACCCAAACCGCAGGCAACAATCGCGCCCATCTGGTCAAGCCGCTTAAATGATTCGACCAGCTTGCCCGCCGCCGCCGCTTCGACGGCTTTGCGATACTGCTTGATGCGCGCCCGTTCACCTTGATTGCGGGCCAGCGCCGGGTCTTGCCGTCGGATGGTGTGCAATTCAACCGGCGCAATGCCGGAATACCGCTCAATGGCCAGCAGTGCATCGGAGGCTTCGACCGCGCCATGTTGGCGTGTATCACCAGAAAGAATCACCCGCGCATTACGCTCGCGTGCCAGTTGCAACAACTGGTGCATCTGGCGGCCACCAATCTGGCCGGCCTCATCCACAACAATGACCGCGCCAACGGCCAGTTCACCCTTGATCAAAAAATTGGCAATCGTCGTTGGCGACGGGAATCCCGCGCTTTCCATGTCCACGACCTGCTGACGTTGCAGCGCGAGGACAATGACGCGACGGTCTGATTGCCGGATTTGTTCAACCAGCTCGCGCAGGACAAAACTTTTGCCGGTGCCGGCACCGCCTCGAAAAAGCGTCACGGTGTTGGTTGAACGCAGCAATGCGTCCAAAGCGTTGCGTTGTTCGTCATCCAATTTCGGATTCGCCGGCTGCGGATTCTCAACGAAGGGACGGCAAGCGCCGACGCCATCCTTTACGCTCTGGACGATTTCCAACTCGCGCAACAACACTTCGCGCAACGTCACTTCATTGGGACATTCAGGACTGTGGATGTAATTGCGCTGGCGGGTGAATTCCTTGAGTTCATCCAGCGTGAAACTTTCGCCGCGTGCCCGTTCCAATGCCTGTTGCCACAACTGGCATTCCAGTACGACCGAGTTGCGGTCGAACAAATGTTCTTCCGCCCATTGCACCGCCTCACCGATGTCAACGCGTCTGTCCGCAATGGCGACCTTTTCAGAACGGTTCGGAAGTTGTCGCAACAAAGCACGCTCGGCATCGCTCAATTGCGCGTCCCATAAAGTCCGCAATTCAGCCCGGCTCAAATCCTTCTGTTTCCGCGCCCGAGTTTTAACTGCCAGTTTGGCGCGTATCTCCTTGAGGTTTGCGCCGGCCAATTCCGGTTTTTCGTCCAGCAATTTTGCCAGCGCCTTGTCAATCTGCGCGTCCCGTTTGGAAAAGCGTTCGCAAATCGTTTCTGACACGCCCTCGATTTGGAAATCCCCGCGTGCTTGGTTGCAAATCTGATAACCAAAACTCCGCAATTCACGGGCGAGTTCATGGTAATAGACGTTCTCGGCAAATTTTCGGGCGCGCAACAATTCATAATTTTGCAGTGCCTTCCAGCGTTGCTCCACCGGATCAAAGGTCGCGTTGAACACGACGCAATGCGTGTGCAAATGCGGGTCGAGGGCGCGCGAGGTGTCATGGGTGAACAACGCCGCCGCAAAATTGCCGGTGGAACGGTCGCCATGCCCGCCACCAGCCCGAACGCGGGTTGTGGCAAATGTTTCGAGTTCCCGCAATGCCGACCAAACAGCATGATCGTGATTGATGATGGCAAAATCATCCTCGTGACCATGCCGCAGAAGTTCCAGACCGAGCGGCGTTATGTGAACACGTTCCTGAAACTGCTTTTTTACAATCACGCGCTTCGCCGGTTTGACAAGTCAAAGGCCGACCGCGCCGACGACAATTTGCTTATCCTGTGGGCGGACGAAGCGCAGCGGTTCATGACCGCCAGCGAGGACGGCACCAGCGACTACAATTGCGTGGACGTGATCCGCGAAGCGGGCGCAACAATTGTCGCCGCTGCACAATCCACCACCTCACTCATCCCGCCGCTTGGCAATGACAAATCAAAAGTGCTGACGTTGAATCTGCGCAACCGGATAATTTTCCGTTCTGCCGATGAAGCGGACGCCGTTCAAGCCGCCGATTTTCTCGGCAAGAAACAGGTTGTGAAGCGCTCCTGGGGTTCAAGTGCGGGAAAGCGCACTGTGAATTATTCCGAAATCGAGGAGCACAAAATCAAACCGCATCTGCTCCGCAGCCTGCGTGACCATGAATGTGTGCTGGTCCACTGCGAAAAGGGTTTCCAGCGTATCACGCTGCCGCCATTGGAAGCCGACGGAGAAACGCCAAAATGGTTTCCTTTATGGCGGCAGTTGATTTGAAGGCACCCTGGGAGCTGCGCGGCCTCTCACTCAACTCCGTTCCATCCGCTCCGTCTTCCGCTCGCACGCCGCCATCTCCAGACCGAAGCGTGTCTTGCCTTTCGCATCGTACGCAGCAAACTATCGCCAGTTCAGCCGAAGCCGAACCGAACATCGCACGCACGCCAAAGCGATGCTGAAGGTCAAGGGTGTCAACGTCGCCAAACCCAGCACCATGGTTCGTTTCACGCCGCCCCGCTACTAATCCCCCCCCCGAATTTATTCGTCGCTTGGACAAGCGACTGTTGTCTTGCCCGTGGGCTTTTGCCGAATCATGGCATCGCTACCAATTGGCCCTCGCGACGGACGCGGCGGCTTCCGATGCCAGTGCGCGTGCCGCCGAGTCCGCCGTGCGCGAGGAGACCGGAGACGACCTTGAAGCCGAAAGCCGCCACCAGCACGCCGTCCACACCGTGGGACTGTGGTTGAAGCCTTTCCTTTCTGTGTTGAAGGCAGAGACCGCCGCGCTTGATGCTGCGTTGTCGTTTCATTCAGGGCGAGGATGTATCGATCTTGGAGAAGGAATTCGACCTCGGTGTGCCACAGGCCCAGAAGCGCGTTGAGATTCCCCGCGACACACAGATACAGCCGCAAAACGACGATGCCTTGGCAAGCCGCGCCCAACTCGCCGCGCTCGCCGCCGAACTCGATCTCAGCCCCACCACGCTCCGGCAAACCTTAGAAACCGCCATGGCGTTTGATTTCCGTTTTCCTGTTTTTCGCGACGAAGGTTCTACCACGCGCGTCCGATTCTCCACCGAGGTTCCCCCGGCGTGGCAAGCGATTGTGGACGATTCAGTGCGGCAGGCGCGCACCGGGGGTTTGCCCGCTCTAACTTTCGACCCCGCCTATTTCATCGACACCCTCGCGAATGGCCGCCAAGTTTTTCGACCCAAGCGCGACACGCTTCTCCTCCACCTTGCACATCCGGTTTTTCTCCAAACCTTCGCCACGTTTGCCCGGCTGCGTTTCAAGGAAGGCGCACGCCAGCGCTGGATTGTGCGCCGGGGCGGAGTGCCTGCGGGTGCAGACGCCGTATTGTTGTTTACAGTGGAGGAACTCGCCGTCAACGACCTTCGCGAAACATTTCATCACTGGAGCCGCACGCTCGCATTGCCGGTCAAGGGCCGAACACTTGGTCAACTCCTGCCACACCAAAGCGCCAAAATCTGGCGCAGCAGCATTGCCGGTGCTGCCATCATTTCCACTTTCCGCTTTCCGCGTTTTCTTCCACCCTCTCACCCGTGCAACAGCCGCGCCAACTTGAAACTCTCGACGACCTGCTCGCCCAAGCCGCGCAACGCTGGACGGACCCGGATAAATTTGTCAAGCTGGTCATTGACCAGACGCTGGCACGGATGAAACGCGGCTCCGCTTTCCTGCCGCCGAAAACGGGATTGGCAAATTGAATAAAACATTTTTCATTCCAAACGTGATCAGCCAATGCGAGATTTCGCGGATGCAAATCTCGCCCGATCTTCGGTATGTCTGCAAAAGATTGAATCTTCGGAAAATGGCTGATTTGGGTGCAATTACCGAAAATGACCTGCGAAAAGTTTTTAAAAAAACTTCTCAAATAATTCCAGAGATTGAAGAACTAATACAATTGGCTAGAACCAACTACGTAACGCCTCGGTTGGCCGGTTCACTTAAAGCTGCAGGATCTCCAAAATTACCAACACAAAAAAACCCATCAGACCAACCCAAGACGTTGCTCCAGGGAACGGAAACCCCATTAGAACCAGAGTTTGCCATCCATGATGTTATTTTCATCCCAATGACTGACAGGGGCCGATCATTGGGAACTGTCGAACTGTCTGTTCGTTTGAGACATATTTTGGATGCAAAGAATATTCGGATTTTTGGTGATTTAAATGGTTTGAATTACGAGGAAATAAAAAAATATAAGAATTGCGGGAGTAGAACCATCGTCGAACTTCGAGAATTGATCCGCCAACTGCAATTAGGGACGACGAATATTTCGCCGAGTCCGGCCAATTCGGAGCCAGCTAATTTTTCAATTTTTGTTGTGCCGATCATGGCGCGAGAATTTTTACTGTCTGATCTGCCGATTTCTCCTCGGTTGGAAAATGTTTTGCAACAGCGAGGGTGGAAAAAATTAGGCGAAGTCGATGGCGTTGAAATTAATGATTTGTCCGGTTCAAAAAACTGTGGGCGAAAAACCATTCAAGAATTACAATCACTCATTCGGCGGGCAAGCACAGGCGAATTCTCGCCGACGATAAGCTCTGACATTTCCTCTGTGTTAAGACAAATTACGGATTCAATTGAATCCAACTTGGCCAGATTTCCGCAGCGCAACAGAAAAATCCTCGAAGCGCGCATCAGCGGCAATAAAGGTGCCCCAAGAACCCTCGAAGATATCGCGCAAGAGTTCAAGATGACACGCGAGCGCGTTCGTCAGATAGTGAAAACAAGTATTCAAAAAATTCGCCGAAATGGCGGGCTGAAATTAACTGGGGCACTACTGGCACTCACCCGAGAATGCGAGCTGCGCGTGTGTCCGCTGACCGCTGATTTGTTCGCAAAATGGGTAAGCAAAACACCGACGTCAAATCCGCATGATTCAATGTTTTACGTTCGAGTGCTAGATACGTTAGAACCATCTGTGCCAGCGTGGCCAATTGGTTCAACCCGCGAAGGGGGGGATGATCCTCAATCCCCAGAAATACAAACGGCCCTAGAGAATTGGCTCCGACAAGCTGGCCACCACCCGACTGCTGCAGAAGCCTATACCTATCTGCGGCAAAAACCGGAGCTTGAGAGCCTGAAAGTAGCTCCATTTCTTGCGGCAATCCGCATTGCGCGAAAGCTTATAATAGACTTTCCCGAGCCGGACCGCCCTCAATTGCGACTTCGCCGTTTACATTTTTACGAATTTGCACACCCAGTTTTAGATAATAGCTCTGAACCGTTAACCCCAGAGGAAATAGTGGAAAGGGCAAAAGCCCGATTTGGCGAGAAGGCGATAGTATCTCCATCGCGTGGCGTATTTAACAATGCCACGCCTCAAAAAGACATCTTCTTGCTAGGCCCGCGATTACTGGGAGTTCGAAAGCACTTCAAGAGTCATAACCAAAACTGGCCCGCTTTCCGAAATATTTATGCGGACATGTTGCGAAAAGAAAAGCGCCCTATTTCAACGACTGAAGCTGTGGCTATGCCAAAAATGGCGGAATTTAATATTAGCAACCACTATGAAATGGCTGTTATTTTGCGGGAAGACAAACGTTTCGTGGATCTCGGCCGGCTATTGTTTGGACTTACCAGCTGGGGCATACAGGAACGTGAATTCATTAAAGATTTGCTGCCGCGGGTTTTGAAAGAAACTAATCGAGTAATGACTGTCGAGCAGATCTTAGAAAAAATCACCCGCTTGCGTTCCGTTTCCCCCAATAGTATCGTGAATTATCTTAAAATTCATCCCGAGGTTCAATCCTTGGGTTTTGGCTACTACGGTCTCAAGAATTGGGGCAACAATGAACGAAATGTGATTTTGGCAGACCGGGGAACCGTGGAACGTGCCGTCCGTCGGGCGCCGAAGCCTGTCAGTTTCCAAACATTGTGCCGTATTTTTACTATTGATGTCACTGGCGAGCAGGCGGATCTGCTGTGGAAAAGCTGTGCCGGCTCGGCGAAAATTCGGCGCGCTCCAGACCAGCAAAGCCCTGAAACATTACTTCTACACAAATTTGTGTCGCTCGAACAGAGCCTTGCAGACGTCTCCCGCACGTTGCAGCGTCCAGCTCCTGCCTACGAGCTGCAGTGGGAATTGAGCGCAAAATACGGTGAGATTTTTGCTTCAATCAGCCTCAAGGAGGTTGAAGAAAGACTGGAGCAAAGTGAGTGGTTCTTGCGTGATTCTGCCGGCAAGTTCTTTTTGGATGAAGATTTTAACAATGAGGATTTTGATCCGGACGCAATTCGTGAAGCGGCGACAAAATCGCTCGCTGATTCAATGGATATAGTGGGTTGCGACGAATTGATTGAGCGCCTGGATTTGCTTGGCTTTGAACTCGACGACCTGTCTGAAGACATGCTAGCGTCCATCTTGCGCGGGGCTGCAGGGCTATCTACATCCGCCAATCGGAGATGGAGCAACTCCCCGCGTCGCAGCCCGCAACAATACAACAATATCCACGCCAGCCGCATGGTTGGCCGCCGGAAGGAGTTCTGCCAGCCGACTTTTAACGTCGTGGTCTTGCATAATATCCGGGCAACTTCGGTTTTCGTCAGCAGGAAGGGGGCTTGATGATCGTGTTTGCGGGGGAATGTCCTGACGTCCGGGACAAAGGTTGCCGGACGAAATCGAGCCAAATACCCGCAGAACTTGCGCACGCAAAGCATACGATGTCGGCGGGTGGTTGGCGAAACGATGGCGTGAACCTCCGCCCACTTCGCAAACATATTAGCCGTGAGGGTGCGTCCTTTTGGGAAATCACCAGCCAGCACCTGATCAAGTGTGAGCAAAATCCATTCTTCAGAACGGAAGGCCCGGCCCAAGGCACGCTGTGTGGCCAGATAGTCGCTGATCGGTTTGGCGAGAAAACTGCGCCTGCCGACAGAATCGGTTAATGACCCCTTGGGCCGACGGGCAGCTTTTGCAACCGGCCTCGGGATCGGAGACTGACCGGAATCAATGGTTGTGATGATGGCGTTCGGGACCGGCAATGCCACGCGGCGGAGATCCTCGACGTTGAGCCGAAAATATGTGGCGGTTGAATTTGGATCCCGATGACCAAGGAGGTCGCTGATGCTTTTGAGCGCGGTGTCCTGACGAAGAAGTCGCAACGCGAAGGCGTGCCGCAAACCGTGAAAACTCGTGGTCTCAATCTTCACTCCGGTGGAACGGACGGCACGCGCCAACGCACAAGCTACACCCGGAGCCGCAAGGGGGCCGGCGGGAGCGCGCTGACGTAGAAACAACTGACGCACTTCCGAGGCTGGACGCCCCTTGCGCAAGTAGTCCACCAAGGCCCTGCCAATCGGGGCAGTGATTGGCAGGGGCAATGTCTGCCGGGTCTTGGGCTGAAAAACATGCAGGGTGCGTTTTCGCCAGTCGATGCTATCAAGCGTCAACGCCGCGACCTCCGACCGCCGCAGGCCGTAGGAAGCCGCGAGCAGTAAAATCGTAAAATCGCGCGAACCCAGAGGAGTGGAACGATCCATGCGTTTTAGCAACTTCTGAAGCTCCAACCAAGGCAACGGATGGGGCAACAGTTCTTCCCGATAAACCCGAACGGAATCGATCTGTGTGTGCAACGGTTGCCGCAGGACACCCTTCATGTATTGGAAACGTAGAAACCCCCGGACCATGCCCACCACGCCTTTCATGGTCCGGCGCGAGCAACGCTGTGAAGCTTGCCGCAGAAAACGCTGCACTTTAGCCAGCTTCAGCTCACGCAATCTTGCCATGCCTCGATCAACACCAGTGAACGTGAGAAATCGGCGCAAATACTTGTCATGGCCCTGAATCGTGCTCTCCGCCAGACCACGATCCCTTTTCAAATGCTCGCTGAATCTCTTGAGGGTGTTTTCGGAAAATGTTCGACGTTGGCTGCAACGCCCGTGCTTCAGCCAGCCACGCGCCTCCAAATAGTCCTCCAAACGCACGATGCCGGGCATCCAACGTGGCTTGCGTGCATGGAAGAACTGCCGTGCCCGCCCAAAATCATCGCGATCAAAATCACGACAAGTTCGCTTGCCCAGAAGGATACATCGGGGTGCGAGACAGCCTAAAACCTGCAAGTGCATTCGGATCGTGCTGGGCGACGACTTGCGGCCCAAAGACCATTTAACGAAGTCATCAACGATGGGGCCGAAAATCGGCACTCGCCGATACCTTCGATAACTGCGGGGCTTGACCACGCGAACGGGTTCGCTCGGAGCCAAGCGATCCGTGCTTTGCAAAAACGATCTAAACACAGCAATCCCGCGTGCAAGCGATGGAGACCGAAGACGACAGAAGCGCTGGATGTCATCCAAGTCGTCCACGGTGAGGTCGAGCAGGTTTGCTTTCTGCCGCCATCGAAATCGCGGACGCAGTCGCCGCAGATGGTCACAATATCTGTGAACTTTAATGGCCGAGACCCCGCGCTGACGACACCAGACCACAAAGTCATTGATGACGGCATTGGGGACTGCGATGAAACGCCCCGATTGTTTGCAATGGAGCCGATTGAGGTAGGATTTATTTTTCATAACCGGGATATTTTATACCCGGCTGTCACTCCCAAAAATGTGAAGTTCCCCAGCGCCGAAACGCTGGGGAACTGGGAGAATCTGCCTCAACTCAACATTACTGCGAACTCAACATAAGCCCATTTATGTGGAGCTGCACATAAATTGGAAATTCCAATCATACATCTCTTCGCGAATTAGGTTTCTTCGCATATTAAAAGTTGTAAATCCTTACGGCTTTGCCGCTGGGGATACTTTTTTATACGCGGTATTTGAACGGCAATTATTTTTGCCAAGAGCTGAAAATATGCTTTGAACTGTGAATTTTAGGCCGTCGGCGGAACCTGGCCGCGTGAGAGTTTGACGCGGTAAAGCGGCGCAAGCTCTTTGACCTTGCCGCGCAGGTTGCGCGGGAACAGGTCGTCGGCTTTGACGCCCAAAATCTTGGCAACGACAAACAGTTCCAAATCCGGCACCCGGCGGGATTGATTTTCCAGCCTCGTCACCGATTCCCGGCTGGTGTCCCAGCCAAAAAGTTGCAGTTTCAGAGCAAGCTGATTCTGCGTCCACCCTTTGTTCGTGCGAAGTTTGCGCACTTGAGGGCCGATGACATTTAAGCGTGAAGAATAATCTTCGATGCCCGCAACGTAGCAGGCGTCCGATTGCGTTTGTGTCTGCTTTACTGCACATTGAAACGCGAATATATCTTGCCGTGACCGGCCTGATTTTGGGAATGTCCCCGGTAAAGTTTGGTCATTTGAACATGATTGGACTGTAAAGTCGCGGCGGTTAGAAGTTAAATCATTTAACCAACCGCACGTCCTAAACGTAGTAATTTGCAATCGTTTTGAAATGAGCTAAATTCGTCTTTGCCAGCGAATAAGGCGGTCTTTTTGAAAGACCCTTAAAAATTTGGAGCCAGCGGGCAGAATAAATTGGCCTGTGCCGGTGCAAAAAGATCACGCGATTTTTTGATTCTCCGAATGAAGCCAAAGCTTCACATAAAACGGTTTTATTACCGTAACGGTCAAACCCACACGGAAAGCAGGGAAGTGGCGGGCAATTTTCATGGCGCTTACCGCGTTTGGCATCGCAACGGCCAGCTTGCCGAGGAGTTGCGTTATCGTCACGGCCTGATGCACGGTGTGAGCCGCGAATGGGATGAAACCGGTCGGTTGCTCGGCTCATTCACAATGGTCAACGGCTCCGGCCTCCAGCGTTACTGGCACGACAACGGCCAGATAAAGATGGAGATCAGTTCCCTCAACGGCAAATTTCATGGACGCTGCCGCGATTGGCTTCGGGATGGCACCTTGATTCGGGAAGATTATTTAATCAGCAACCAGGATGTCACCCGCGCCGCTTACCTGAAAGCCGCCCGGAAAAATCCCAACTGGCCGCAATATGAAGGGGAGCCAGCCGGTCGCATTGCCCGCCCCGGCTTGGCCTTGGAACGGAAAAAACATGATTTGTTCATTCAACCCGTATTCGAGAAACCTCATCACGCAGAAGCAAGGGCATGGTTGAAAGCTGAACTGCGTCCCAAATCTCGGTCGCTTGCCAAATTTGCCACCACGAAGGCCGCGCTTAAATTTGTGGAACAATTATATTCTGCGGGCGCGGTTGCCGTCATCATCGCCGCAATTTCCGCCGGTCAGCGAAAGAAACTCTTTGCCGACTGGCTGCTCATTCAGTTGCCCGCAGCAAAATCAAAACGGAATGTTTTGCGGAAAATCTGTCAGGCGTTTTGCCGGAAACGCGGCGGGGCAGTTCTGCCGGAATTTGACCTGGGTGAAACCCACCTGTGGCTGATGCTGCACGGTTGAAGCGGACACTGGCGCGAATCGCCGTTCGATTGTATGGCTCAACTGCGCTTGTCAAGGTAGTGCCGTCGGTATGCCCTCCGGCCTCCACCGTTGACAAGCACAGTTGAGCCTGAAAGGGGACGGCGATTAGGAATTCGCGCCGGGGTTTCTGACCAGTGGGGGGACAGGGTTATTCAATCTTGAGGCGGTCATTGGCCGGGTCAGCCGTGAGGCATCCGTCCGCGCTCCCGTTCAGCAGCAACGCCATGGCCACCGCGTCGCCCACGAGCTTTTCCGCCGCATCCCGCATGGGGCGCGCTCCCAGCTTGGGATGGAATCCTTTGCGGACAACAAACGACAGGACGGATTCTGCCACCCGGATGTTGCAACCGCGCCCGGTCAAAAAACTGATTTCCTTCTCCAAGAACTTCGCGGCGATTTCAAGCTGGTGTTCGTAACTCAAACGGTGAAACACCAGTTTCTCCGTGATGCGGGCGAAGATTTCCGGGCGCAATGATTGTTGAGCGCGGGAAAGGACATGGCGTTCGAGCGTGGATTCCGCCGAATGTTGGAGGGTCATCAATTCGGCGGAGCCAATGTTGGAAGTCATCACGATATAAAATCCGCTCAAGTCGAGCGTCTCGCCGGTCGCAATGGTGACGCGCGCGGCATCCAGCATTTGCAGGAAAACATCCATGATGCGCGGATGCGCCTTTTCCACCTCGTCAAACAGCAGTGTTCCCGTTTTGGTGCGTTCATAGGCCGCGCCGAGAAATCCCTTTTCTCCCGGACGCGATCCCAGCAGCAGGCCGAGCGATTCCTGCGTTTGGAATTCCGACATGTCGTAGCGGACGAGCTTTTCCATGCCGAAAAGTTTGCCGGTGAAAACCTGCGTGAGTTCCGTTTTGCCGACACCCGTGGGGCCGAGAAATAAAAAACTTCCGCGTGGCCGGCCCGCCTTGCTCAAGCCCAATTCACCGCGCTGCAACACCGACACCACGCGCGGAATAATGTGACGCTGTCCGCGAATTTCCATTTGCAACATATCGGCAAGCTGGCGCAGGCGTTCCGTTTTTTCAGGTTCAATGATTGTCTTATTCATGCTTCCAGACTGCCGGAAACATTTTTTCATTTTGTGTAAAGATTACACAAAACGGGTTTGGAGAGTTGCTAAAACTTTACGCGTGATTGGCGGCGTGTGCCGCCAGCAAAAATAAAAATGAATGCCCGCACCAACAATGATATGAAAAAAATACCCGCTCCGAAACTCCGTTCGCGGCTGCGCCCGCTCCTCACCGTGGCCGCCCTGTTCGCCCTCAACACCATCTCCGCTTTTGCCCAAAGCACGACGTTCAGTTCCACCGACCTGAGAACGGGCATCAGCAACAGTCTCGCCGTCATCATGATGTTCGGGTTTGTCCTCGGCATCTCATCCGTCATCTACGGCGGCTTTGCCATCCGGCGCGGCGATGTTGACCAGGGCAAGATGTCCATCATCGGCGGTGCCATCATCGCGGCGGCTCCGGCGGTCGTTTATGCCTTCTACAAAATCTTCGGCCTCGATTCCAACAGCGCGGTCGGCGTCGGCACTTTCTAACCCACCAAACCAACTCCGCCCGATCCGACCATGAGCACCAAAAACGAACTCCGCCTGACCGACACCAATGCCGCGTCCGATTCCAAAGGCCGCACCTGGGGTTTGGAAGGCGGTCTCTTTTGGTGGCTCATCGCCGGCATCGGCGCGGGCATCATCATTTTTTTCGTCCTGCTGGTCGTCCTTGACGTATCCCTCGCCATGTCTTTTGTCGCCGCCCTCGTGCCGGTGTTGATCTGCCTCGCCTACATCTTCGCGTTGCGGCAGGGCAAACCACCCGGTTACGACCGTGACTGTTTTGAATACCTGACGACGGGACGCGGTTTCAGCCCCCAGACCGGACACAACTCCAATCATCCTCTTTTATGAAATCTGATAAATCACATCCACCCAAACCCAAGCGGGAATTTGGCGGTTGTATTGAACTCATTCCCGCCCGCCCGGATTATACCGAATTCGTTGACTCGCGCCGCATCTGGGGGTTTCCCATCAGCTATCTGACGCATTTTCTCCTTCAGGAAAACCCACATTTTAGCGGCCAGAAAACTTTGCCGCCCGACCAGCTCGTTTTGGTTTATTCCAACGCAATTGTGATTCTCCGGGGCTGGCGGCTGGAGTTGATGTTGTCCCATCTCATTTGCGGTCGCGTGGCCCGCGTTCATGCCGAGCAGCATCTTGGCCCGCTGATGCTCGATGAATCGTGGGTTTCAGAAATTCTTGTCCTGCTGCGTGACAACACGATTCTGGACGAGGAAAAACTGGAGCGCTGGATTTCAGAACAATCATGAATCCCGGCGAACTCCAGGCGATTGAAAGCCAGCGGCAGGCGCTGCTCGGCCAGCTTACCGCCGCCGAAACTGCCTTGCGCAGCGGTTTGCCCACGCGCGGCTTTGGCGAGACCGCCCGCGCCCACATGGAACGGGCACGGGCGCACATCTGCGAAGCCTATATCGCCATCAACGAAAGCAAATCCGTCCGCACCGTCCCGCAACTCGTGGATGCCCTGAACCGCATCCAGCAGATGATGGACCACGTGCAACGGCGAAAATCCCTACGCATCTGATTTATGTTTGAACGTCCACCCAACGGTTTCTTTGTCCGCGATTTGATTTTGTTCAATCATCTGCGGCGCGGCGGTTATGTCGCCAAAGGCTTTGTCTTTGAACCGCCTGATTTGACCAACAGTCCCATCGCCGACCTGAATGAATTTCAGGAGCAGCTCTGTTTGCTGCTGGCATCCCTCCATGACAATCAGCGGCTGCAAGTCCAATACTTCTCCGACTCGGACTACAAAACCGAATTGCTCCGCTATCAGCAGGAGACCGAACGGTTTGAAAATGTCTGGACGAAGCGGTCGCGCAACGAACGGTTCGCGCGTTACTGGCAGGCAATGGTTGAGCGAAAACTCCGCCGTCAACGCGTGGTTTTCTATATCTCACGCTCGCTGGAAAATGTTCCCCGAACACTCACCAGCAACGCCGCCTTGCGCGAGTATTACCTGACCCTGCTCGACCAGTTGGAAATGGAGTTCACGCACGTTCATCATCTGCTCAAGGAAATTTTCGCCAGCGCCGGAACGCGCGTGCTACCCATGACCGACCTCGACCATTTCAAGCATTACAAAACTTTTCTCAATCCGTCGCTGGCCGACCGGTTTGATTTTGACGCCGCCCAGGATTTTCAGCCGGAACTTTCCGTTCAGGAAAATTGCTGGCACAGCGAAGGCAACGGCCAGAGCGATTTCGGCTTCTACCTGGACGGCCATTATCATTCCGTCATCGCGCTCACCCGCTGGCCGCGCACCACCTATCCCGGCATCATCCAACGACTCACCAATCTGCGCCTGCTGGACTACGCCATCACGGTCAATGTTGATCCGCTGCCCATCACCCAGGAAATCAACAAGGAGGAAAAAGAACATGACCGCGTGGCCGGCGACTATGCCAGCGAAAAGAAAATCTCGCTGCTCACCGTCATGGAAAAGAAGCAGAAGAAGATTCACGCGCTCATGCAGGGGCAGACGATCCCGTTCAAGGCGCTGTTTGTCATCCGCATTTGGGACAAATCGAAGGACGGACTGAATGCGAAAGCCAGTGCCATCAAGAACGCCATCAATTCGATGAATTCCGCGCAGTATTTCGAGAGCAATCTGCCCAGCACTTCCAAAAATCTTTTCTTCCAGACGTGGCCGGGCTGGACGTGGGGACGCTACGAACATCGCAAACTGTATTCTGAACATCGTTATCTGGCCGACATGCTGCCTGTCACCAGCACGTTCACCGGCCATCTGGCAACCGCCGAGGCCATCTACGACGGCCTCAACAACAATTTGATCGGCGTGGAAACTTTCTCCGGCTCGAAGGACAATCAATCGCCGCAACACGCGGTGTTGTTGGGGATGTCGGGCGCGGGCAAATCCGTGACGGTTTGCGATTTGCTTTCACAAACGGAAGGATACTTCGCCTACACCGTCATCATTGAGGAGGGATTGTCCTACGGCATCTACACACAAACCGTCGAGGAGGGCGCGCGGCCCATCATCATTCATCCTGACGGCGACCTCACCATCAATTACCTCGACACGAAAGGTCTGCCGCTGACGCCCGATCATTTGTCGGCGGCGACCGCCCTGGTCGCCCGCATGATTGGCACATCGGCACAGGAGGACAAACAGATGCTCCGGCAGGCGCAAATCGCCAAATACTTGAATCTGCTTTACGAGGATTCGTTTCAAGACTGGCAGAAAAAACGGCACGAGCAGTTGCTCGACATCGCCCGGCACGCGCTGGCCTTGCAAAAATTCCGCGCCGAAAAAATGCCGCCGGGCGCGACCACCCTCGAAACTTTTGCGGACTTCCGAGACTGGAAGGCCAGCCACCTCAATGAGGCAAAAGAGTATCTCGCCGCGTTTAACGAAGGCGACGTGCTCCGGTTCTTGAAAGAACCCAAGACCAGCCGCGAAGTCCGCAACCTCGCTTTCGCCTATTTCACGCCGGAGGAATTTCCGACGCACCGGATGCTTCAGGAACTGATGATGCTCGACCCGGTGGGTTCAGAGCGCGACCAGATCATCGAGATTGCCACGCTCATCCTGCCGTGGTGTCGCGACGGCAACTACGGCTGCCTGTTCGACGGCGTGACAAACATTTCACTTACGGGAAAAATAGCGCACTTCGAGCTGGGCTATATCCCGGAATCGGCCAAGGAGTTGAAGGCAGCGGCGGGCTTCCTCATCACGAATCACGCGCGCAAGCATATCATCACGCTGCCGCGTGCCGTGCGGAAACGGAACGTCTATGAGGAAGTCGCCCGCTTCCTCGACATTCCCGGCGGCCAGGAAATCGTCCAAGAGTCTTATGCCCAATTGCGGAAATTCAATTGCTGGAACATTTCCATCGTCCAGCAATACGCAAGGTTCAAACAGTCGCGCATCCGCTCCGCCGTGTTTGGCAACAGCCGCCAGTTTTTCATCATGCGCCAGAACGACCGCGCGGATTTGGAGGACATGGCCCATGACATCGCGCTGCCCGAAGTCACCAAGCACGCGATTATGAATTATCCGCTGCCCGACCATCAGTCAGGGCAGAAGTATTCGCCGTTCACTTATTTTCACACCGACTCCGGCCGGAATCTTTGCGGCACGGCTCACAACATTTCGTCGCGCGAAATGCTCTATTGCAGTTCTTCCAGTGGCGAACATTTCGACAAGCGCGCCCGCGAACTTCGCCAAAGTCCCAACATCGTCGAGGGCATCATCGCCCACGCCAATCCACCCAAATAAACCAAAATCAAAACACTAATGAAAAAATTATTTGTTCAATTCATCCCCCTTGCCTGTGTCGTGTGTCTGTTCACGGGCTGCGCCGCTGTCACCCGAACCACCACCGATGTGGCGTTGGGGGCAGGCGGCGCGGCTCTCGGCGGTGTGCTTTCCAAAGGCAATCCCGCCGCCATCGCGGGCGGCGCGGTGGGCGGAGTCGCCCTTGGCGAGGGACTCCACTACGCCAACAGCAAACAGAACGAACAGTCCTACCAGACCGGCTGCGACAAAGGCCGCAGTGATGCGGTGAAACAACAATACTGGCTCTACGTTTCCATGCAGCAGGCCAAGGCGGGTGACGAAGGCCGTATCCGGCTCTACCAGGTGCATCTGCCCGAGCAAGTCATTGACGGTGTGATTTTCAAACCCACCACCCAAAACCTCCGCATTGAGGAGTAGGAAGAAAATAATTGCCCGCTCAACCACCAAAAAAAGGAAAGGAGAACAAACATGAAAAAACTAATCGTAACAGCCCTCATCGTCCTGCCGCTGGCGTTCTCCGCCCGCGCACAGTGGGTCGTCTTTGACCCGACAGTGAACATTGAACAGATTCTGGACGAAGCTGAAAATCTCGCTGAATACGCCGAGATGATCGATAACGAGGTGCAGCAAATCACAACGCTCGGCGACCAGTTGAGTGAGTTCAAAAACTATGAATCCCTGTTCGGCAATCCGTCCAAAGTGGTGCTGTCAATGGTTGCGCCATTGAACGCCGATTTGCAGAGCATCGAGCCGGGGGTGAACCTCGAAAACCTCGTCGCCAATGCCAATGGCAGTTCGGCGCTGACCTACAATGATTCTGGCATCTACGCCACGGTGGGCACCAGCTTCCAGACGCCGGGCGGCCAGACCATCCAACGACCCGCCGACCAATACAAACCGATTACGGCAATCATCAACACCGCCAGCAATTATGTCACGGTGGCTGACAATGCGGCGCAACGGCGCGCGACCATCAAGGACGAAATCGCACAAACCACCCAGCAACTCCAGAACGCCACCACGGATGCCGAGGTGCAGAAGTTGCATGGCGTTCTCACCAGCCTGAACGGCGATCTGGCCAGCACCGACGACGAAGTAAATCAGGCGGCGTCGTCCGCAATGGTGCAGGACATCCAGAACCGGAACGACCAGCAGAAACAAATTCAGGCGTTGACCGAACAGCAGAACGCCGAATTTGAAGAATCCGTCAGCAATTACACGGCGAAGTTTCAGTTGCTGAACGCACCGACTGTGTTTCCCACCCCATAACCTTCAATCCCTTCAATCATTATGGCCACGTTCGACAGCATCTTCCCCACGTTTCTCGCCAAATGTGGTGAACTCCACACGTTGTTGTTGAGCGTGGCCTTCGCGCTTTTCATCGTCGGCATCATCGTCACCGTGATGCACCATTCCTCGCACAAATCCATTCTGAATTTGCTCCTGCGTTTGCTGTTGCTTACGTCGCTCCTCGTGTTCCTGCCTGCCTGGGGCAACACGCTTCAGAATTTGCTGCAAACTTCAATCCTCTCCGGCTTGGGCGTTGACCCGGCCAATGTTTATCAGCAGTTCAATCAACTGCTCGTCATCAAACGTGACCCTGCCACTACCTCGTCCTGGTGGAATGTCATGTCGCAGCTCCACAATTTCACCACCGACCTGATCATCTCCGCCGTCCTCTGGCTCGTCGGCCAGTTCGCTTCGCTGATGATGTTCTGGGCTTACATCTTTCAGACGATCATCCTGAATCTCGGCTACGCGCTCTCGCCCTTGCTCATCGGTTTCATGGCAATTCCGGCTCTGAAGCACACCGGCAACCGCTACCTCATGAATCTTGTCGGTGTTTTGTTGTGGCCGCTGGGCTGGGCGCTCGCCGCGCTCGTGACCCAGGGCATTCTCGATTTCATGACCGACCCCAGCTTTGAATATATTGACCCCACTTCCACGCTTCCCGATTTGCAAAAAACCATCGGCGTCGCCGTGGTCGGTTTCTGGATTATTTTCAGCACCGTTGCCGCGCCGGTCATCATCCAGAACGTCATCGCCCACGGCATTCAGCCCGGAGGCCCGTTGCTCGCGGGCGGTGTCAGCAGCGCGCTTCAAACCGCCGCCACCACTGCGGGCGCTGCCGCCAGTGCCGCGCCCATCGGCATTCCCGCCGTGACCGCTGGCGCGGCGGGCATGGCGGCATTGTTAAGCACCATGTCGTCCGCCGCCAACATGGGCAGTGCGGGGGCCATCATCATTGCCGGTTCCGGCCTGCCGCCGCGCTCCGCTCGCGGTCGGCCCGGTGACGACATTACCGGCAACAAGGCCGTCCGCGACCTCATCGCCAAATCCAAACCAAACTATTACTGACCTATGGACACCTCCGAATTACGAACCACCGAAACTAAAAATGCCGTCGCCGCCAAGCCGGCACCACGCCGCTTTGATCCGACACGGCTTTTGGTCCAGCGCGACCGGCTGCCGTGGTTCTGGTTCTTTTTCACCGTCGCCGTCTTGTTGCTCTCGGCGATGGACCGCTACCACATTGTCTCCCAATTCAAACTGCGCGAGCGCGTTGTCATCATTGACCCCGCCGGCACTTACTACTTGAGTCCGTTGCTCCAGTTTTCAGAGGCCAAAGATTTGCACATCCAACAGGCCGAACTCGCAACGATGGCGTTCCTCGAACGCAATCCCAAGGATTTCGACAATCCCGATTTGCTCAAATTGTTGTTCCTCAAATCTGCGCTGGGCAAGGCGCAGGACGAGCGCGTCAAAGAGATGGTCGAGTTTCGCGCCAAACAGTTGCACCAAAAAGCCGAGATTGCCCGCATTGACATCCTGGCCACGCGCGAAAACGAGGTGCTGGCCGCTGTCACCGGTCAGATCATTCGCAGCGGCATTTTTCAAGAAAAGGCGTTCACCGAGGCGTTTCCGTTCACGCTCCGGCTCCGCCTCATCCGCAACCCCAACATGTCCCTAAACGGACGCTTCCCAACCGCAGTAGGAGACTTCAAATATGAAATCAACCGTTAATATATTATTGCTCACCGTCACGGTGCTCACTGCCAATGTTGCATTGGCGCAACCTTCCAAAGAAATTTTGAAAGATTTCCTGGATGAGAACGTATTGATAGTAGTGCCGGTTGCCACCAACCGCGTCACCACGATCAGTTTTCCAAGCGCCATCACCGCCATTGACGGTGC
>Ga0224554_1000429_pt1 | contig 35481 bp, 33 predicted proteins | sample 714S22024metaG_FD_180666 | JGI IMG/M metagenome (GOLD analysis project Ga0224554, IMG submission 180666) | Peat soil microbial communities from Stordalen Mire, Sweden - 717 S2 20-24 | ecosystem: Environmental > Terrestrial > Soil > Wetlands > Peat | place: Sweden: Norrbotten County, Stordalen... | reverse complement strand
AACCCGCGCAACCCGAAGCCGTCATCCCGACCGGAGCGGCGGACGGCAGTATCGTCCGTCGCGCAGTGGAGGGACCCCCGCATTCGTCCTTGCTCATAGCCCAAAGCCCACAGCCCATAGCCGACCCACAACCCGCAACCCTCACCGCCGAACCCACGCAAAGTGAAGCCGTCATCCCGGACCCCTTACTCCTCCTCCTCCCCACCCTCCAAGCCACCGCCGATGCCGAATTTCCCGCGCCCCGTATAATCGAACCATGCCCTTTGAATCCGTGCATAAGCTCGCCGATGCCGACTTCCCCACCCGCTGGGGACACTTCCGCATCCTCGGCTTCGAGGGCGTGGTCGCCAATCCCCAACCCTGCAACGGTGCCACCCCAGCCCCAGCCCGCCGCGTCGAGACGGCCGTCGCCCTCGTCATAGGAGACGTCACCACCGGCGAGCCGCCCATCGTCCGCATCCACTCCCAGTGCCTCACCGGAGACGTCTTCCACTCGCTGCGCTGCGATTGCCGCCAGCAGCTCGAGCTGGCCCTGGCCACCATCCGTGACGCTGGCCGCGGTATCCTGCTCTACGAGAACCAGGAGGGACGCGGCATCGGCCTCATGGCCAAGCTCCAGGCCTACGAACTGCAGGACCAGGGACTGGACACCATCGAGGCCAACCTCACCCTCGGCTTCAAGGCCGACTGCCGCCAGTACGAACTGCCCGCCGCCATCCTCAAGCTGCTCGGCGTCCCCTCCGTACGCCTCATCACCAACAACCCGGAAAAAGTCGCCGCGCTGGAGAGCGCCGGCATCACGGTCGCCGAGCGCATCTCCGCCGAGGTCCCCCCCGAGCCCACCTTCGAGCGCTACCTGCAAACCAAGCAGGAAAAGATGGGCCACCTCGTCAGCTAGCGCGATTGAAAGGTTGTCGTTCGCGCCACAGCCGGTAGACGCCCCACGCCGCCGCCGAGCAGCCATCGACAATCGTCCCATCCAGCAGCATCGCCTCGAACTCCGCCACGCTCACGCGCCGCACTACCAGGTCGCTCTCCTCGGCGTCGAGCTCGCGCTCGCCCTGGGTCAGTCCCTCGGCCAGGAAGATGTGTTGCTTCTGGTTCAGCACGCCGTAGCCGATCTGCAAGGTGGCCAGCAGCGTTATGCGCTCGGCCGTCAGGCCGGTCTCCTCGCGCAACTCGCCGCGCGCCATCTCCTCCGGCACCGCGTCGGCCTGCTCCCAGCCGCCCTGGGGAAGCTCCATGAATCGTCCGCCGACCGTGTAGCGAAACTGCTCGACCAGGGTGAGAAACTCGCCCTCGGGCGTCGTCTCCAGCGGGATGATGAGGCAGGCGGGGTCCTTATCGACGACGCCGTAGAAACCGCGCTGGCCGTCCGCGCGCTCGATCGCGTCCTCGCGCACGCGCGTCCAGTGGTTGCGATAGACCTCGCGGCTGCTGATCGTCTTGATGGGGCGCAACGCAATACCTCCGGGGATGCAGGCTTCGCGCATTGCGACGAAAGAGCCTCCGCAATGGAGGCTCCTTCGTCGCGCTGATGCGGCACTCGCTCCCGAGGCTTACTTGACCTTGATGAAGATGATGACGAAGGTGTACAGAGCGAGCGACTCGATGAAGGCGAGGCCGAGGATGAGGAAGAGAAAGATTCCAGGACGCGCGCCGGGGTTGCGGGCCAGCGCTTCGGTGGCCGAAGCGGTTGCCTTGCCCTGGCCGATGCCACACAGGCCGCTGGCGAGCGCCATGCCCAGTCCGGCGGCGAGCGGCACCCAGGTGTTGGCGGTTGGACTGGCTCCCGCCTGCGCGAAGGCCGGTGTTGCCAGCAGCAGCGTGGCCAGCGACATGAAGAGAAATTGCATTTTACGCATTGTGTGCAGCTCCATTCTCCCAAAGTTCGCCGCCAGTGGGTGGTTGATGCTCACCGTGCTGGCACCCTCACGCTGGACGGCGATGTTGCGCTCCGCAAAGCGGGAGAGAAGCTCCGCGGAGAAACCTGAACTTGACCCTTCGGAGATGAGTCCGGAGTCGAGCGAAACGCTAATGCTCTTCCGCCACGGCGAGCGAGAGATAGCTCATCGCCAGCGCCATGAACAAGAAGGCCTGCACCACCGATACCAGCACATGGAGTCCGAGAAAGAGGATGGGAAGAACCACCGGAACCAGCGAGAAGAAGGCCAGCGTCACCAGGTCGCCTGCGAACATGTTGGCGTAGAGACGGACGGTGAGCGACAACAGGCGGGCACAGTGGGAGATGATCTCCAGCGGCAGCATCAACCAGGCCATCCACCAGACGGGGCCGAGGAACTGCTTGATGTATCCGAAGCCGTGCCTGCGGATTCCCTGGACGTGGTAGAAGACGAAGGTAAGCAGCGCGCAGCCCAGGGGAACAACCTTGTCCGCGGTGGGCGACATCAGGCCGGGAACCAGCCCCATGAGATTGCTGATCAGAATGAAGACGCCCAGCATGGTAAGAAAGCTGAGGAATGGCTCGTATCCGTGGCCGATGATCGCTTCGCTCTGTTCGATGACAAACTCGTGGGTCATCTCGGCGAAGTGCTGGGGCGGCGCTGGCCTTTCCACGCTGAGCGTGAGGCGCACGGTCACGAAATATGCCAGCAGCCCGAAGAAGACCAGCAGCTCCATTGCAAATGCATCGCTGATGGGCTGGCTGGGGTAGGCGGGATGGACATGCAGGGCACCCAGCAAGGCGTTCACGGGCGCGGCAAAGTGGGCATTCAGGATTCGCGTGAAAAGTAACTGAGTAGGCATAGAGTTCGCAGATCGGAGGTGCTAAATCGAAGTTTGGCGGGACGGTCAGGCGGTCCAACTCTTGATGAGCCGCAGACCTTCAATCGAAAGCGCGGCCACTCCCAGCGCAAGTCCGCCAATCAGAGCGTAAACCGATCCGTCCAGCAACTTAAGGCTACCATAAAGCAGCGCCAAAGCGAGCCCCAGGCGCAGAAAGAACCCGATCAGCACGGGTGTGAGCGGGCGCACAGGCACTGGCGTTGCGCCGCCGGAGTCCATCCGCTGCATCAGCGCGGTCATCAGGCGCAGCCACTCGAAGAGGCCGGAGCCGGAGATTGACGCGCCCACCACAAGCAGCATGGCGGACTGCCAGCCCAGCTTCCACCACAGCAGTGGGACGGAGAGTGCGACCGCGATCGCAATCATGCGCAGCGCACTCCAGATGGAGCGCTTGAAGTCCGCGTCGCTGTAGGTGTCGAAGCTCTTCATCGGTTGTTCTTGAGGTAGCGCGCGGCGATGGTGATGATCTGCAGAAAGCCTCCGGCGGCGCCGACCACAATGCCTACGATGGCGATCCAGCTGGTGTGGAAGTGACGATCCAGCAACCCGCCAAAGAACCAGCCGATAACGCATCCGAGGGGGATTGCGAGGGCGAGCTGCACCATCTGCTCCGCCTTCACGTAGTCCCTGAGACCGCTGTACTTTTTCGGCGGGATGTTGGATTCATCGGCCATCGCTTCCTCATTACACCACGCGTTGCGGGCCGCGTCGATATACTGAATTGTCAGAGTCATCACAGCGAAGGGCAAACAAGTGTACGAATCGCAGTTTGAAGAGAAGCTGTACAACGAGCGGCGCGAGAAGCTGCGACAGATCGGCGAGTTGGGCCAGAAGTCTGGCCTGAGCTTCGCTGCGGCGACGTATCCAAACAGCTACGCCGCGACGATCACGATTCCCGAGCTGCGCGCGACGTATGACCCGATGACTGCCGAACAGTTCACCGCCGATCTCGCGGCGGGCAAGAAGATCGAGGTCTCGATTGCCGGACGCATCATGGCGATCCGCGTGCAGGGCAAAGCGGGCTTCGCGCAGTTGCAGCAGGCGGGCCAGCGGATGCAGCTCTATGTGCGCAAGGACGATGTCGGCGAGGACGGCTTCGCGCTGTACAAGCTGCTCGACCTGGGCGATCACGTCGGCGCAAGCGGCTATCTGATGCGGACGCGAACCGGTGAATTAACGGTTCATGTTACGACTCTGACCTTTCTCTCCAAGGCGATGCTAGCTCTGCCGGACAAGTTCCACGGCCTCGAAGACACCGAGCTGCGCTATCGCCAGCGGTATGTGGACCTCTTCGTCAACCCTGACGTGCGCGAGGTCTTCGTCAAGCGGGCGGCGATTCTGCGCGCGATGCGTAAGTTCTTCGACTCGCGCGGCTATCTCGAAGTCGAGACGCCGATGATGCAGGCCATCGCTGGCGGCGCAGCGGCGAAGCCCTTCAAGACCCACCACAATGCGCTCGATCTCGACCTCTCGCTGAGGATTGCGCCGGAGCTTTACCTGAAGCGGCTGGTCGTCGGCGGCATGGATCGGGTGTATGAGATCAACCGCAACTTTCGCAACGAGGGCATCGACACCAGCCACAATCCAGAGTTCACCATGCTGGAGTTCTATCAGGCCTACAGCAACTATCTCGACCTGATGGATCTGACCGAAGAACTGGTGAAATACGTTGCGATGGAAGTCAACGGCACTACACTGACTACCTTCGACGGCGTCGAAATCGACCTCGGCAAATGGACCAAGCTGTCCATGCGCGAAGCGATTATCAAGTTCTGGTTCGAAGGTATGATCAGAAATCCTGTAGCGGAAGATTTCAGAGACAAGGACGCCATAAAGAGCTTACTTGCGGAGAATGCACCGCTGGCTAATACATACAACGTCGCTACGACACCCATTCAGAATCGCGCCTTCTTTCTCGGAGCATGGTGCGCGGAAGCTGTTAAAAGGATGGATTGTGGAGAATCATATGGAAAGCTGATCGCTGAGCTATTTGAGATTATCGCTGAGGAACATCTCATTCATCCCACCATCATCTACGACTTCCCACTTGCCGTATCTCCCTTATCAAAAGTTAAGTCTGATGAACCAGATTGGGTTGAACGTTTCGAGTTTTATATTGGTGGGTTCGAACTTGGAAACGCCTTCTCAGAGCTCAACGACACTGACGATCAACACAAAAGGTTTGAGCAACAACTAACGGATCGGAAGCTCGGGGATCAGGAGGCACATGAAATGGACGATGACTATGTTCGAGCACTCGGATTTGGCATGCCGCCAACTGCCGGCGAGGGCCTTGGCATCGACCGCCTCACGATGATCCTCACTGGAAGCAGGTCTATCCGCGACGTAATCCTTTTTCCTCTCATGCGTCCAAGAGCAAAACAAGTCGGCGAAGCGTAGTTATTTCGCTGTCAAATACAGCTAATTCACAATCTCAGATTGATTTATTGAAAGGATTGAAAATGACTTTCAAAAATATCTTGCTGTTTTGCTATTTGGTCGGCTTAGGTATCTGTCTAGTCTGGGTTCCAGAAACTAGGGCTATGGGAGGCGTGCGATGGACAATCTATTATTTTGTCTGGGTTGCGGACTCCTCATGGGTCAATTATCTCAAAATCTTCTATGAATTCCTTTTATGGACATGGATCATAGCAATCTTATGGTTTTCTAAGTTGGCTCTAGATATATCAAGATCAAGAGGCACCAAGTAGAGCTGAACGATGCGGACGACCAGCGGCGGCGCTTCGAGGCGCAGATCGAAGAGCGCAAGCGCGGCGATGAAGAAGCCATGGCCGAGGTCGACGAGGACTACGTCCGCGCGCTGGGCTACGGACTGCCTCCGACGGCAGGCGAGGGCGTCGGCATCGACCGGCTGACCATGGTGCTGACCGGGTCGAAGTCCATCCGCGACGTGATCCTGTTCCCGCTGCTGCGGCCGCAGGTCAGCAAGCCAGCCAACGCAGAATAGACGCATCCAACGAAAGACCCCACCCATCGCGATAAAGCTGCGATGGATGGGGCACCCGACTTACTAGTTGTTACTCCAGTCCTACTGGAAGTTGAGGGACTCGATGCCGAGGAACTCGGCGGATTCGCCGAGTTCTTCCTCGATGCGGAGGAGCTGGTTGTACTTGCAGATGCGGTCGGTGCGGCTGGCGGAGCCGGTCTTGATCTGGCCGGCGCCGGTGGCGACGGCGAAGTCCGCGATGAAGGGGTCCTCGGTCTCGCCGGAGCGGTGGCTGATGACGCTGGTGTAGCCGTAGCGGCGGCCCAGCTCGATGGCTTCGATGGTCTCGGAGACGGTGCCGATCTGGTTGAGCTTGATGAGGATGGAGTTGGCAACCTTCTGCTCGATGCCCTGCTGGAGGCGGTCGGTGTTGGTGACGAAGATGTCGTCGCCGACGAGCTGGATGTGGCCAAGGCGCGAGGTAAGCCCCACCCATCCTTCCCAATCGTCCTCGGCGAGGCCGTCTTCGAGGGAGACGATGGGATACTGCTTGACCCAGGACTCGTAGAAGTCGACCATCTGCTCGGCTGTCTTCTCGGATTTATCGGACTTCTTGAAGACGTAGAGCTTGCGTTCCTTGTCGTAGAACTCGCTGGATGCGGGGTCGAGGGCGATGGAGATCTGCTCACCGGGAGTGTAACCGGCCTTTGTGATGGCTTCGAGGATGAGCTCGACGGCCTCTTCGTTGGACTTGAGGGAGGGAGCGAAGCCGCCTTCGTCGCCGACGGCGGTGTTGTATCCCTTCTTCTTGAGCACGCCCTTGAGGGTGTGGAAGGTCTCGACGCCCCAGCGGAGGGCTTCGGAGAAGCTGTCTGCGCCGACGGGCATGACCATGAACTCCTGGAAATCGACGTTGGAGTCTGCGTGAGAGCCACCGTTGAGGATGTTCATCATGGGAGTGGGGAGGATGCAGGCGTTGACACCGCCGAGATAGCGGTAGAGGGGGAGCTTGAGGGCGTTGGCCGAGGCGCGGGCGGCGGCCATGGAGACTGCGAGGATGGCGTTGGCGCCGAGCTTGGACTTGTTCTCCGTGCCGTCGATGGCGATCATGGTGGAGTCGAGCAGGCGCTGGTTGGATGCGTCGAGGCCGGCCAGTTCCGGGGCGAGGATGGTTTCGACGTTCTGGACGGCGTTGAGGACGCCCTTGCCCATGTAGTGGTCCTTGTCGCCGTCGCGGAGTTCGACGGCCTCATGCTCGCCGGTGCTGGCGCCGGAGGGAACGGCGGCGCGGCCCTTGGCCCCGCCAGAGAGGGTGACGTCGGCTTCGACGGTGGGGTTTCCGCGGGAATCGAGGATTTCGCGGGCTGTAATAGAGACGATCTCGGTCATATTGCTCCTATGGGGTAACAGCCTATTTGGTGTTGCATTGGAAAAACTTTGCGGTGCGGGATTGACACCGCCCTGTTGCGCGACGACGCGGTGGTGCAGGCGGTCGTTGAGTTTGGCGCGACGGTCTACGGCGATGGCCGGTCCGGCGGCGGAATGGATGGTTGCGATGAGTTCGTCGGCGGTTTGCTTCACTTTCTCGATTCTAGCAAAGTGGGGTTTCTGGGAAGGAAGAGATGGAGGGATAGCACAAAAGTTGTAGCGATGGACGGGTATTCCGCTCAACAATCCATTGATATTGCCTTTGGCCGGGCCTATATTCCGGGACAGAGAACGGTATCGAAGTTGTATGTTGCTTGAAATGGACAGATCCATCGCAGCATTTTGGGAGGGAATGGATCGGCCCATTCGTTGGCTCCAGTTTCTGATTTGGGGCTAAAACCCTTGATGATGCTGTACCTACAGACGGGATGAAGCTGTACCCGATGAAAACCCCGGGGCGTATCAAGAGATCCTCTTCTACAGGGGTCCTATCGAAACGCCGCTCGTGGAGTCCTTATGCAAATGAAGCATTGCCTGTACCTCTCCCTGTTTGTTATTGCGTGCATGAGCTTTTCGATCTTCGCCCGTGCCGACTCGCTGGTGCTTGGACTGGACGAGACATCGCATGTCGTGCTGGACGCCAATACAGTGTTGAGCCAGGATGTGCAGGCGAGCGCGAACACCGCGATCGATGGATTTGCGTTCTTCATGAGCGATCCGGGCGGCGCACCGGTGACGTATTCGATCAGCGATCTGACGACGGGCTCGACGCTGTTTTCAGAGACATTCGACGACATGACGCTGGATCCGACGCTGACCAGCATTGCGATTCCGGGGGACTCGAAGAGGGCTTGGGTGGAATTGTATCTGTCGTCGCCGCTTACGCTCGATGCGGGCAGCGATGTTTACGCGTTTAGCATCAGCGGAGAAGGCGCGCTGGATGTTGGCGAGAACCCAACGACATCCACGGGAGACGGCCTGGAGACCGTCGGCAGCCCTGAGGCTGGACTGCGGGTGTGGGGCTTACCCGCCGTGGCACCCGAACCGACCCCGCTGATCCTGCTGGGCAGCGGGATTCTGGCGCTGTTTGGAGTGATGGGCGTCCGGGTCAATCCGTAGGGGCAACGGTGAATCCGCAATAGAAAAAGATGGAAGGATGGGCAGCCGGCGGAGGGGCTGCCCAATTCTTGTGCGCGCGAGTAATTCTTGTGTGCGCGAGAGGCCGCGGCAGGCGGAGTTGCGGGCGATTGCGCGGTTGTTAGCTGTCTGGATTCCCTGCCGGCGATTTCGGCGCAGCGCGGAGGCAGGAGACTCTACCCTGAGCATGGAGAGGCGCGCGCAGGATGCGCTTCGACGCGTCCGGCAGATGGGTGCGCGGACGCGAGAGCTGCCCGGGCGCGAAGACTGTTCGCGTTGCAATGAGGGGGAGATGCGATGAAAACCGTCGATCGAGTGGAGAGAATCAGCCGGGTGAGAGGGACCAAGGGCGCGGGAGCCGTCTGCATGGCAGCGGCGTGGGTTCTGTTTGCGACGCCAGCGCCGGCGCAGGACGCAAAGGGAATGGCGCAGAACGGGGCTTCGACGGCCAGCACGGCGCAGGAGGAACGGACGGGCGTCTCTCGGCCCGATCCGGCGGTGATTCAGGCGGACGCATATAACGACTCCGACGATGCGGCCAGCAGCGCGCCCGCCGTGGAGATAGTACTGCCGGCGAAGCCCTCGGCGGCGATTCCCGTGGCAGCACCCGCAACAACTCCTTCGACGGCTTTGAATCATAGAGCGACGGCGGCGAAGTTCGTCACGCCGGCGGTTGGCAGCGAAGGGGTTGCGGCAAGCGGCAAAGATGCGGCGGCCTTCGATCCCGATGCCAACATTGTGACCGAGGAGACGGCGGGACAAGCCGACCGGCTACTGCTGAGCGGGACGGGAGATGAGGCTGCGAAGGAGAATTCGGACGCGGGGATTGTGACGCGCGTGGCGTCGCGGCCAGGCGAGGTTCCCGATGGGACGCTGGTGAAGGTGAAGCTGATGGAGGAGCTGTCCACGCTGACCACCAAGGCTGGGACGAGCTTCAGCGCCGAGGTGAGCGAACCTGTGATGCGCGATGGGCAGGTGGTGGTTCCGGCGGGAGCGCTGCTGGAGGGGCGCGTGACGTTTGTGCGCGGAGGCAAGCGAGTGGGCGCGTCGGCGGCGATCCATCTGGAGGCGCGCACGATTACCCTGCCCGACGGCTCACAGTATGGGCTGAGGGCGCGCGTGATCGACACCAATAGCTGGGGCGATACCAAGGTGGACAGCGAAGGGACGATCCTGCGCAAGGACCATTCTAAGGCGACGGCGACGACGGTCGGTATTTCGACCGGCGGAGGAATGGCCGCAGGCGCGGTGGTGGGCGGACTGCCGGGAGCGGTGATCGGCGCAGGCGTGGGCGCGGGCGTGAGCACGGCGGTGTGGATGAGGCAGGACCGGCAGGCCGACCTGCCCAAAGACCTGGGCGTTGTCTTCTGCCTGACCGAGCCGATGCGGGTGACGCCGATGAGCGCGCGGCTGACAGGGCCGGGCGCGGGAAGCGGCGGCGCGGAGTAGATCGTTGTAGCGGAGCACCCCTACGGCGCGTAATACCGGTAGAAAATAAACCGGTGAAAATAACTTGACTTCAAATGTGTTCGCCTCTATCCTCCGGGGAACACAGCAAGAAAACGTGTCCAGGCCTCTGATGTAACGCTGCGCCAAGTCGTCCCGGCGCCGCTAGTGCGTTCGCTCTTCGGCAGTTCATCCTCAATTGGTGAAGGATACGTTCCTTATGCGATTTCGTGTATGCATTGCGCTTGCGCTTCTTGCCGCTTCACTTCCGTGTGCTGCGTTTGCGAACCCGTTCTCTCCTGCCCTATCGATCGACTCGGTCGATCCCGGATACATTACCTCGGGCAAGAACAGCATTCTTTTGCTTTCGGGACACCATCTGAACCGATATCAGGGCAATCTAACGTGCGACTTTGCGCCAGTATCTGGTGCTGCGCCATCATCAGTATCCACGTGTTCCGTGAACTACATCAAGGGGAGCAAGCAACTTGAGGTAACGCTGAAAAATGTCCCTTCCACGACGGATCAGGCGGATTATCTGCTCAGACTGTGCACACATGGAGATACGACGAAAGGATGTGTGGCGCCGGATACCCCTAGGGTCCCGACGGCGACGGTGCAGGCGGCGACGGTGGTTCGCGTAATGCCGGCCTCGAACACTCCGGCCAATGGGCCGACTCCTCCGGCAAAGAGTCCGACACCGGGCACAACCACACCATATTCAGATTGTATCAACGCCAACGCCACGGCGAACATTCAGCTCACCTCACGCGGCAGCGCGGATTCGACCAATGTGAATTGCGCGTCTTCTCTGTTGACGGAGTCCGAGGTGATCGACAACTTCGGACGGCATGTGGACAAGACATACTTTGCTATCCAGGTGCGTGTGTCGAACCAGAACTCGAACTACGACTTTCTTCTGCGTGACATTCTGCTTTCGCTGCCCGACGGACGGGTGGTGTCGAGCCGCATACGCCGGTTTGCGCAAGGGGTGGCGGTGAAGGGCAAGACGCTGGATCGGAGGGCAGTTGTTTACAACACTATGCAGGCCACGAGCAGCTTGTATGGGGGACTTGCGATCTTCGCGTCGGCGGGTTTCTCGGCAGCGGGCAATGCACTGCAGGGGCCGCTGCTCGCAGGGTTCAGCCAGATATTCCCCGACACAACAACGGACAATGTGAACCGGTTCAATACGGCGGTCTTCGACGACCAGAACCCGTCGATTGTACCCAAGGACAGCATCGGACAACCACCGCTCTATGTGGTTGCGCTGGTTCCAAAGAGCGGCAACGCTATCGCTGATAAGCGATTCGGGGAGAGGATTGCAGTCTCACTGGAAGGGACTTTTATCAAGCAGGTCTCACTGGTGTCGATCACGCCTTCGACCATTCAGTTTGGGTCGCAGTTCATCAATACTCCCGGCCCCATGAAGACAGACACCTTGATTACGTCCATTGTGGGAGCACAGGACCCACAGAAGATCACGATCAGTAATAACAACTCGACCACGATGAACGTGAGCAGCATTGACGTCGTCTCGACAAGCGGGGCAGCGGGATCGTCGCCGGATTTCACCATCGATGTGAACAAGAGCACCTGCGGAGACCACTCGAACCCGAAGATTCCCTGGGATCCAAAATCAAAGTTCACGATCGCACCGCAGAGCTTCTGTGATCTGTGGGTGCGTCTAACGCCTCAGGGGCCGGGGGCCACATCGGCAAATGTCGTGGTGCAGGGGGATAATCTGGATGGGTCTAAAACGGTGTATCTACAGGGTCAAGGGGTTGGGTTTATGTTCGATTTCGCTCAAACAACCGACGGTACTAAGCCCATCCTAAGTCTTCCCGACTTGAAATGTTCCTATGCCGATGCCGGGTTGGTTCCGACCACAACTACGGGATGCTCAATCAACTTGCCGGATATTGGTGCCGGCACTACACAACTCAACATTCCCTTCTACTTCTATACGGCCGCGAAGTCACAGACCGAAACCTTGACTGTCACGCAGGACACAAGCAATACGGTCGTGTCGACCTGCACAAGTCAGCCAGCGCCGTCTACTCGCACAGCGGGCGGTAATTGCAGTACAAAACTCGATCTCACAGGTAAGGGCGGAGTAACCATCCTGAATGTCTCAAGCACCAACAACTGGACTTCCAAGATCAGGATCACCTATTCGACCATCAAAACTCAGATAAACGTGACAGCTCCGGCGGCTGTGATCACAGGTCAAAATGCAAACTACACTGTCGCCCTTGAAGCTGCGAGTGGCTATCCTGCGATTCCCGTGGGCACGGCTAATGCTCAACTTGCATATACATTGAGTGGCGGCACTCTTGCAGCCCCGGTTACAGGCATAGTCCCGCTAACCAACGAACAGGCTGTTGTCAGCCTCAAAGCGCCTCCTTCGGGGACATACACCTTGATAGTTAGCTTTCCTGGAAAAGGTATCTATGATCCAGTAGATTCCTCGAAGATTTCCGTGACTGTTTCGCTGCCGATGCCCACAATCACGTCGAGCCAAGACTTGACCGCTATTGCTGCTGCCAACGATTTTCCGTTCACATTGGCTGTGTCTTCTGGCATCACCGGTGTAACCTGCGTCGGAACCGTAACCCCTAAACAGTCTCAGCCCAGTGGCCTCACCTTCAAAGGGGGCACCTCGGGGATGATAAATGGTGGAACTACGAGCTTTACAGTCGCCGCGGGCTCTACTCCAGCGTCGTATCAGGTCGAGTTCGATTATCCAGGGGACGGCAACAACTGCGCGGCCACGAGTAAGACTTTGACCTTGACTACCAAATAGGGACGGGGCTACCCGTATTTGCCAAGCTTGATGCGGGATTCTTACTAGTCGTGGAGTTGGGCGAGGAGGCGCTTCCAGTTTGCGCGGTTGCGGCGGTAGGATTTTTTGAGGTCTTCGAGGATGCGCTCGAAGTCGTCGTGGCCACTCAATTTGCGCCAGGCGGGATTCTTGGAGAACCAGGGATAGTTCTCGTTGCCGAGATAGATGGCGCGGCGGAGCCAGTGGAGGGCCTCGGACTCGTCTCCATCGACGGCAAAATATGTCGCCAGGCGGTAGGCCATCTCGCCGTCGGCCTCGGCGGCGGCGAGGGTCTCTTCGAGGATGAAGCTGGCGGCCTTGGCGCGGTCGCCGAGCTGGACGTAGCACATGGCGATGGTGGGAAAGACGATGCGCAGGCTGCGCTCGTCGGCGACGACCTGCTCGAGGGTCTGGACGGCGCTTTTCAGATCGCCGAGGCGCATCTGCTGGTAGCCGAGGGAGATGCGCAGCAGCGGCTGGCGCGGCTCCAAGGTGAGGCCCTTCTGGATCTCTTCTCCGGCCAGCTCCATCTGATTTTGATACTGGTAGACGCGGGCGCGGTGGTTATAGATGATGGCGGCGTTCGACGGGTTGAGGCGCAGCGAGGTGTTGAACTGGTCGAGCGCCTCTTCATACAGGCCGTCGATGCGCAGGGTCATGCCGGCGACGAGGTGGACGTTCCAGTCGTTGGCGGCGGACTGGAGGAGGTGTTCGATGCCGTGGCGGGCGGACTCTTTTTCCCCGCGCGAGAGCAGCATGTAGACGCGGTAGAGATTTGCCTCGACCGAGCCGGGATCGAGTTGGAGTGCTCGGTCGAAGGCGCGGCGGGCCTCGAGGACGTGCATCTGTCCTCCCAGGCCGTGGCGCGCGTACTGGAGGTGGGTGATGCCCAGGCCGGACCAGGCGGGCGCGTAGTCGGCGTCCTGCTTGACGACGCTCTCAAACATCTCGCGGGCGCGGTTGAGGTCGTCGAGCGAGCCGGTGCGCGAGATGAAGGAGGAGAGGACGGCGCGGGCCTGTAGATACTCCTCCGAGAGGTTCTGATTGAGAGAGAGACGGGAGAGCGAGGGCGAGGCGTCGCGCGCGGCGTCTGTGGTTGCGGCGGGGTTCTCCAGATCGCCGAAGCCCTGTAGCGTGGAGAAGACTTCGTTGCATATCTCGGTCTGCACGCTGATGAGGTCGAAGGAGGCGACGTTGATGGAGCCTCCGGCGCGGACGGATTGGGTGGGAATGTCGAGCAGTTGCCAGTTGAGGTCGAAGCCGGTGCCGGAACGCAGGAAGTTGCCGGCGAGGACGAAGCGAACCAGCAGTTTTTTTCCGATGGCGAGCGGGTCGAGCTGCTGGGCGGGAATGGCCATCAAGGAGCTGGAGGGGCGGACGACCAGCGATGTCATGCGGGCGAGGCGTGCGGCGATGGCGTCGGCCAGGGCGTAGCCGTAGAGCGGGGAGGGGGGCTTTTCCGTGTCTGTCGCGGACGTGGCTCCGAAGTTGACGAAGGGCAGCACGACGATGGAGTTGTGCTTGGCGGTGGCGGCGGCGCCGGACTCGCGGAAGCGCTCGGCGAGCATGGAGAGGATGCCGGTGGCTCGCTTCTCGACCTCGGGGGTTTCGAGTTCGAGGCGGCCCTGCGCGGGGAGTTGCGAGATGGAGTCTCCGGGCATTCCGAGCGAGTCGAGCTGGAGGGCCTTCATGATGGTGCGCAGGCCCTCGCGCACATCGGCGGCGGAGGAGAAGCGGGCCGAGGGCTGTTTTTCCAGGCAGCGCAGGATGAGCGATTCGAGCTCGACGGGAAGATCGGGGACGGCCTCGCGCAGGCTGGGCGGGTCGTTGAACTGGGTGGCGCGGATGGTCTGGAACTCGGGCTGGTCGGCGTGGTGGAAGGGATGGCGTCCGGCGACCAGTTCGAAGAGGATGAGGCCGAGGGCGAAGACGTCGGACTGCACACTGGAGCGGCCGGTGACGAACTGCTCCGGTGCCATGTATGCGATGGTGCCGCCGCGGGCAGTATAGGTGGCCCCGGCGGGCGGAAGAGTGCGAGGGCCCGAGCTGGCGGGATCGAAGTCGGCCTCGTCGAGATTGAGGCGGCGGGCGAGGCCGAAGTCGAGGATCTTGATGAGGCCGCCGTCGGTGAGCATGACGTTGGCTGGCTTGAGGTCGCGATGGAAGATGCCGAGCTGGTGCGCGGCGGAGAGGCCGTCGGCGATCTGGATTCCGGCGGAGAGCGCGAGCTGCAGGCTGGCCCGGCCCTCGGCGATGACCTTGTCGAGGGACTTGCCGGGGATGTACTGCATGACGATGTAGGCCTCGTCCTCTTCCCGATTGCCGCCGGCGCTTCCGCCTGACTCGGAGGGGGCCTCGCCGACGTCGTAGATGGCGGCGACGTTGGGGTGGTCGATGGCCGAGGCAAGGCGCGCCTCGCGCAGTTGGGTGGCGCGGACCTGCTCCAGCGAGAGCGCGCCGCGCTTGAGCAGCTTGAGGACGACGGGACGCTGCAAGAGCGTGTCCGTGGCCAGGTAGACGACGCCCGACCCGCCGGCACCGATTTTGCGCTGAATCTCGTAGTGGCCGATTGTGCGGCGCTTCATGCTTCGATTATCGCAAGGTTGTATGAATGTCCGCTGCACATTGGGCAATGTTCGCACGGTTGTGCGGTATAGGATGGTTGCCATGCAAACGGAGTACCGGCTGGGCGACATTCTGGCCAACGCGATCACGCATGGCGTTGGAGCGGCGTTCGCGCTGGCTGGAGCGGTGGTGCTGATCGTGCGGGCGTCGCGCGGCGGCCCGTGGCTGGGCGGAGCATGGTTGGTAGCCAGTTGCAGCATCTACGCGGCGACGCTGGTGCTGGTGTATGTGTGCTCGACGCTCTACCACTCGCTGGTGCGGACGCGGGCGCGGCATGTCTTCCACGTGCTGGACCACTCAGCGATTTATCTGTTGATTGCGGGGACGTATACGCCGTTCATGCTGGTGTCCATGCGCGGGCGGCTGGGGTGGACGCTGCTGGGCGTGGTGTGGGGGCTGGCCGTGGCGGGGGTGGTGTTCAAGAGCCTGGCGCTGGGACGGTTTCCGGCGGCGTCGGCGATGGTGTACCTGCTGATGGGGTGGTGCATTATCTTCGGCGTGCGGCCGCTGCTGGCGGCGATCACGTTGCCGGGGATGATGTGGCTGGGCGCGGGCGGACTGGCGTATACGCTGGGGATTGTGTTTTTTGCCAACGACCGGCTGCACTACTTCCACGGGGTGTGGCACCTGTTCGTGCTGGCGGGAAGCGTGGCGCACTACTTCGCGGTGCTGCTGTATGTGGTTCCGGGGCGGCGGTGAGGCGCGGCGCTATGGCTATGGCTTGGCGCGGGCTGTGGTGGTGGGGCGAGTGCGCTTTTCCGGGCCGAGCGTGTCCAGCAGGAACTCGCCATCGGGGAAGACGGCGCGCAGTTCCAGCTTGCCGCCGAGTGCCTCGACGTAGCCGCGCATGGTGCTGAGCAGAAGGTCGGTGCGACGCTCCATGCGAGAGACGGCGGTCTGCGGGATGTCGAGGCGCTCGGCGAGGGCGACCTGCGTCTGCTGCCGCGCCAGACGCAGCTTGCCAAAGCCCATGCGCTCCAGTTCGTCGACGGCCTCTTGCTGAATCCGAACGCGCTCTTCTTCCGAGAACTTGTGCTTGATCTCTCTCCAGGGTGTAGCCATCGTTTTACCTTCGAAATTCGTCGGTGAACTCGACCTCATAGGCCATGGAAGGACTATACCATATAAGTTCTATTTTGTTGGTTTGAGAGAAAAGCGTAGATACGGAGATTCTGCCCTTCGACTTCGCTCAGGGCAGAATGACGATGCGCAATGGATGCCCCTGCGGTAATGGGAAGGAACCCTAGTGGCGGGGTTTGGCGGAGGAGTCGGGGTCGGCGGGGCTGGGGGTGGCGAGGGCGTCGGGTGATTTGTGGCGCTTGCCGAAGAAGAACATGATGGCGCCGAAGGCGAACATGAGGCCGCCCCAGACGAGGTTGATGTTGATGCCGAGGGACTTCTGGTAGAGCGCGGCGTCGCCGTGGGTGTAGAGGCCGAAGATGCCCATGATGCCGCCGATGAGCAGAAAGACGAGGCCGAGAGGGATGCGGATGTCGAGACCCATGGGAACTCCAGGTGTTAGGGATAAGGGGTAAGGGGTAAGGGATAAGGGATAAGACGGACGCCGTTTTTGCTTATCCCTTATCCCTTATCGCTGTCCCCTGTTGTTAGGCGAAGATGATGTTGAGGACGACGGCGAGGGCGAGGACGGCGACGGCCCAGACGGTTGGACGCTGATACCAGACCTTGTCGGCTTCGACGGGCTTGGGAGTGAGCGAGTAGACCAGGCCAACCAACTCCGGCTCCGGACGCGGCGCGGACATGCGCGAGACGACGATTGTAACGACCCAGTTGATGGTGAAGGCGAAGATGGCGGTCCAGAAGTTCTGCGCCATGTCGCTGGGGTAGCGGTGGAGGATGTGAATCCATCCGCCGTGGATGCCGGCCGTGTCTCCCAGCGGCAGGGTGAGGCCGTGGTGGACGAGCGCGCCCGCGGTGCCCGCGACCAGGCCGGTGAAGGCGCCGTGGCCGGTGGTGCGCTTGGAGAACATTCCCAGCAGGAAGGTGGCAAACAGCGGGGCGTTGACCAGCGCGAAGACCAGTTGCAGCGCGTCCATGATGTTGTTGAAGCTGGTGACGGCGTAGGCCGCGCCAATGGAGAGCAGAATGCCCCCGATGGTGGACATTCGTCCCATCCATAGGTAGTGCGCGTCGCTGGCATTCTTGTTGATGTAGGCCTGATAGATGTCGTAGGTCCATACGGTATTGAATGCGGTGACGTTGCCAGCCATTCCGGACATGAAGCTGGCCAGCAGGGCGGTTAAACCCAGTCCCAGAACGCCGGTGGGGAAGAAGGTGAGCAGCATGACGGGGATGGTCTTGTTGTAGTCGTAGACCAGGACGCCGTTGGAGTCGACCACGTCCTTGCCGGTAATGGGGTCGGTTTTGACCGGGATGATGCCGTGGGGATGCGCCTCGTCGAGCGGCAGGGGCTTGCCCTGGGCGTTGACGTAAGAGGAGGCGACGGCGGGGTTTGCCCCGTTTGCCAAGCCGCTGGTGTGGGTGGCAATGGAGACGGCGATCAAGCCGGGCAGGATGACCAGGAAGGGGAGAAACATCTTGGGCATGGCGGCGATGAGCGGGACCTTGCGGGCGGAGTCCTCTGAGTCGGCGGCCATGGCGCGCTGGATGACCAGGAAGTTGGTACACCAGTAGCCGAAGCTGGAGACGAAGCCGAGGCCCATGACCAAGCCGAACCACTCGACGCCGAGCGAGTTGGTGTTGGCGTGGGCCATGCCCTGCCAGGAGTGGGTCATGTTGGCGGGCAGAGTGTGCTTGATTCCCTGCCATCCGCCGACGTTGCGCAGGCCGATCCAGACCAGGGGAAGCAGTCCGGCGACGATGAGGAAGAACTGGAGGACTTCGTTGTAGATGGCGCTGGTGAGGCCGCCGAGGAAGATGTAGCCGAGCACGATCAGCGCCGACAGAATAATGGAGACGTGGAAGATGTAGGCGTCGGGCAGGATGTTGTGGAAGAGGCCCAGCTCCTGGATGAGCAGCGCCATGGCGTACATGGAGATGCCGGAGGAGAAGATGGTCATAAAGGCGAAGGAGAAGGCATTGACGGCGCGGGTCTTCTCGTCGAAGCGCATGCGCAGGAACTCCGGCACGGAGCGGGCCTTGGAGCCGTAGTAGAAGGGCATCATGAAGATGCCGACGAAGCACATGGCTGGGATGGCGCCGATCCAATAGAAGTGGCTCGTGAGGATGCCGTACTTGGCACCCGAGGCGCCCATTCCGATGACCTCCTGCGCGCCCAGGTTGGTGGAGATGAAGGCCAGTCCGCAGACCCAGGCGGGGATGGAACGCCCGGCCAGAAAGAAGTCGCTGGAGGTCTTCATGTAGCGCTTGAGGGCGAATCCGATGCCCAGCACAAAGGCGAAGTAGACCAGCATGATGAGCCAGTCGATGTAGGTGAGGTTGGTGGGGGTCACTTTGGCCTATCCTTGGACGGCGAGTTCGCTGCGCGTGGTTTTGGAGGTTTAAACTTTCCCGGCAACTGTAAATGTTTGGGCCGGATGAGTCCAGCGCAGAATATGGTGCGGGGCCGCGGACAGGAGAGATCACCGGTAATTGAGCGGTCAGAAAAGAGACCGAGGGAGGAAACGCAAGCGGCTGTTCTGGCATCTATGGTTGTAGCGCGGAGGGCGAGTTGTGCGAACCGAACCGAACCGAACCGAACCGAACCGAACCGAACCGAACCGAACCGAACCGAACCGAACCGGGCTGCCCGCACAGCATATCGCGTGGACTTCAGTGCTGCGAGACGGTTGCATCTCATGATGGAGGACGGACATAAATTGACCCCGCAGAGCGCCATTTCGCAGGATGCAGGCTCCGTGCTGTTGATCGACGACAATGCGATCCAAGCCGCTACCCGCCAGGCCATTCTGCGGCGGGCCGGGTACTTTGTCATTGCAACGATGAATCCCGCGCGCGCGCTGGAGCAGTTTCAGCACGACGAGTTTCCTGTAGCGATCGACGCGGTCATCACGGACCATGTGATGCCCGGGATGAGCGGCGCGGAGTTTGTGCGCGAACTTCGGAAGACGCATTCCGAGCTGCCGGTGATGGTGATCAGCGGCCTGGAAGACGCGGAGGCCGAGTACGCGGGGATGGATGTGCGCTTCCTGTTGAAGCCTCTGCTGCCCGATCTGCTGCTCTCGAACCTGAGCGAACTGCTGATTCAGGAACAAGAGGGCGTGGCGTAAGACGTTCCGATTCAGTGCGCAATTCTGAAAACTTTCTGAACGTGACGCATGTCACTGCCTAGACTACTTTCCTGCGCCGTTATCTGAGACAATGACTGGGCGATGAGCGTTCACCCCATGCCGGAGTTCGGAAGCTTCTGTCTGATTCTGGCGCTCGGGCTTACTGGCTTTAACTTCCTCGTCGGATCGTTTGCTCTTTGGCCCGCTGGAATGCGTTGGCTCGGTCGTGCGCTTGGCATTCCCGAGACCAACTTGAGTCGCCTGGGCGAGTACGCCCGGCGGGCCGGGATTGCCAGCTTCGTGGTGCTGTGCGCGGCGGCGTTTGCGCTGGTGTGGGCAGCGTTTACTAATGATTTTTCGGTGCAGTACATTCGCGCGCACAGCAACATTGCGCTGAACCCGGCGTACAAGTTTGCGGCGCTGTGGAGCGGGCAGGAGGGATCGCTGCTGCTGTGGGCGTGGCTGCTGAGCGCCTACGGATTCGTTTTGCGCGTGCGGCACCGCGTTGACGTTCGGCTGAGCGCCTTCGCGTCGGTGATTCTGTCGGCGATCCAGGTCTTCTTTCTGCTGCTGCTGACCATTGTTGCGACGCCATTCTCGATTGCACCGGGGCCGGTGGCGCTCGACGGGGCGGGACTGAATCCGCTGCTGCAATATCCCGAGATGGTGATCCATCCGCCGATGCTGTACCTGGGCTACGTCGGGTTCGCGGTGCCGTATGCGTTTGCGCTGGGCGCGCTGATGATGCGCTATCCGGGCGAGAAGTGGATCCACATTACGCGGCGCTGGACCATGGTGACGTGGCTGTTTCTGACCTGCGGAATATTTCTGGGCGCGCACTGGGCCTACTCCGTGCTGGGCTGGGGCGGGTATTGGGGATGGGACCCGGTGGAGAACGCATCCTTGATGCCCTGGCTGACGGGAACAGCGTTCCTGCATTCGGTGATGATGCAGGAAAAACGCGGCATGATGAAGAACTGGAATGTGTGGCTGATCTTCTCCACCTTCATGCTGACGATCCTGGGGACGCTGCTGACGCGGTCGGGGATCATCAGCAGCGTGCACGCATTCGCGGAGTCGCCCATCGGCGCGTGGTTCTATACCTTCATCATCCTTGTGTTTCTGGTCTGCCTCGTCACGTTCCTCATGCGGCGCGACCATTTGAAATCGGAGAACAAGCTGGAGTCGCTGGTGAGCCGCGAGTCGAGCTTTCTGTTCAACAACATGATTCTGCTGGCGGCGTGCATCACGGTGCTGTGGGGGACGCTGTTTCCGCTGCTGTCGGAGGCAGTGACCGGCTCGAAGGTGACGATGGGCGCGCCGTACTACAACCGCGTGAACATACCCATCGGGCTGTTTCTTCTCTTCCTCACCGGTATCGGCCCGCTGCTGGCGTGGCGATCGACCACGCTGCGCTCGATACGGCGCAACTTCGTGCTGCCGTCGATTGCGATGGCGGGGACGGCGGTGGTGCTGATGATCGCCGGGCTGCGTCCGTGGAACGATGGCGACGACATGCAGTCGACGTTCTTCTCGCTGATCGCGTTCACGCTCGCGGCGGGCGTGATTACCGCGATTGTGGAGGAGTTCACGCGCGGGGCCAGAGTGGTGCGCACGCAGACGGGCAAGAACCTGCTGTCGTCGATGATGCTGCTGACGCGGCGCAATACGCGGCGCTACGGCGGGTACATTATTCACTTCGGAATTGTGGTGATGTTCATCGGCATCGCGGGCGGCGCGTTCAACCGGGCCGTCGAGATGGAGATGAGCTACGGCGATGCGCTTGCGATTGGGCCGTACCGGCTGGTGTGCGTGGGCATCACGCAGGACAGCAAGCCGGAGTACGACACGGACTACGCGCAGCTGGATGCGTATAAGAATGGCAAGTACATCACGCAGCTCGCGCCGGAGAAGCGGACGTACTTCGCGGGGACGGACCACGAGCAGGCATCGACGATTGTGGCGCTGCACTCGACCGTCGAGGCCGACCTGTACACCGTCTTCGAGGGCAGAAACCCTGACACCGGCATGCCGATCATCAAGGTGTTTTTGAATCCGCTGATCAAGTGGATATGGATTGGCGTGGTGATTGTGGTGCTGGGGACCTTCATTGCGCTGGTGCCGAATCTGGTTCGCGCGCCAGAGCGAGTGCGGCAGCGGGATTCGGTGGGCGTGCCACCCGCCGGGGGGCTGGGCGCGGCGAGCGATGTGGCCAAGGTGCCCCATGCCTAGGCGCACACAATCCGGCAGCGATCTATTTCGAAGCGTGAAGTTCGCGGGCGCCCCGGTGTTCTGGGCGCGGACGGTGCAGCTTGCTTTGCTCTGCGTCGTCACCATCGTGATGCTGGGCGCGGGGCAGTCGCGCTTCGACCGCCTCGGCCACGAGCTGATGTGCTCCTGCCACTGTGGGCAGATCCTGCTGGAGTGCAACCATGTGGACTGCCCGGATTCTGCGCGCAACATCGACGAGCTGAAGGCGCAGATTGACACCGGGAAGAGCGACACCGCGGTGCTCAACTGGTTCGAGGCGAAGTACGGGGCGACGATCCTTGCCGCGCCCCCCCGCGTCGGCTTCGACAACATGGCATGGATCGTTCCTGCCGTGATCTTTCTGCTGGCTACGCTGGGCACCTTTGCGGTGGTGTGGATGTGGAAGCGACGGACGCTGCGGCTGGCCGACGCGGCGGCGGGAATCGGCGGCGGTGTTTCGGCGAATGAGGAATCCAATCCACAAGAGGCGGCGTTGCGCGAGCGCATCCGCCGCGAGACGGAGTACTGAATGGGCCTGATCGCCGCCATCTTCATACTGACGCTGGGCTGCTTCGCGTACATCTTCTGGCCGGAGCGGAACCCGTTTGTGCAGGCCGATAAGACGAGGGTGGACTATCTGCGCGAGCGCAAGGAGGCGATCTACGAGAACCTGCGCGACCTGAACTTCGAGTACCAGGCGGGCAAGTATCCCGAGGCCGACTACAACCAGCAGCGCACGGCGCTGGAAGATGAAGCCGCGAAGGTGATCGCCGAGATGGAGGCGCTGGTGGCGCGCGGCATGAAGAGCACCCGCGCCAGGGCGTAGATTGCAACGTATGCACGTTGCGTATATACTTTCTGCAAGTGGTTCTTGCGAGGAATCGGAAAATGACGATAGCCAAAGTCTTCAAATCGGGAAACAGCCAGGCGATCCGCCTTCCCAAGGAGTTCCGCCTGAAGGTCAGTCAGGTCGAACTGGTTCGGCGAGGGGAAGATATCATCATCCGTCAGCCCAAGAAGCCGACTCTGATGGACGCATTCAACGCCCTCCGTTCCATGCCGGACGATTTCTTCGCGGAAGGTAGACACGATCCTCCGCCTCAGGAACGGAAGGGCCTCTGAAGATGCAGTACATGTTAGACACCGATACCTGTATCTATTATTCAAGAAAGACATCGCCCAGCGTGACTGCCCATGTGCATCGGCGATCTCCTGGCGATCTCGTGATCTCGACCGTAACTTACGGCGAGCTTCGGTTTGGCGCAGAGAACAGCGCAAATCCCTTGATCGCCCTTCAAGTGCTCGACACCTTTATTCAAGCGGTTCCAGCCCTCCCCCTCGATCCACAGGTCGGAGAACATTACGGACGGAACCGTCTTCACTTGCAGAGGAAGGGCCAAATCATCGGCAACAACGACCTCTGGATTGCGTCACACTGCCTTCAACTCGGTCTGACGCTGGTTACCAACAACGAGCGCGAATTCAGCCGCATCCCCAATCTGACGATTGAGAACTGGACCCGATGACCTTGACGAATTCAATGAGAACGAATCGCACTTCGACCAGAACGCCTGGCACTATGACGAGAACGTTGCGCAATCTTCTATCGCTGCTCTGCATGATGCTGTGCGCGGCGACGGCGTTGGCCGGCACGCTGACCGGCGTAGTGACGGACCGCACGACGGGTAAGCCGTCGGCGGGCGATACGATTGCGGTCATCAACACGGCGCAGAGCATGAATGAGCTCGCCAAGACGACCAGCGACGCGCAGGGGCGCTTCCATGTGAACGCGCCAGACGGCGGGCAGACGCTGCTGCATGTGACGCACCGCGGGGCGGAGTACTTCAAGAGCGTGACGCCGGGCGCGAGCAACGTGGAGATCGATGTGTACGACTCGGCGGCGAAGATCGACGGCATCAGCGGCGAGGCCCTGGTGCTGAGCGTGGAGACGGACGCGAGCGGCAAGACGCTGCAGGCGGTCGAGAACTTCGGGGTGATGAACGCCAGCACGCCGCCGCGCACCGAGGTTGGAGGCAATACCTTCGACTTCTACCTGCCGAAGGGCGCGACCATCGTTCAGACTCAGGCCAACTCGCCCGGCGGCATGCCGACCAATACCGAGGTGAAGACGCTGGACGCGGCCAGCGGACACTATGCGTTCACCTTTCCGGTGCGCCCCGGCGAGACGCGCTTCCAGGTGGCCTACAACATGCCGTACAACGGCAAGCAGGCGTTCTCGCTGAAGCTCTCCGTGCCCACCGGCGATGTCGCGGTGATGCTGCCGAAGACGATGCAGTTCCAGGGACCGAGTGAGTTTCAGGCTATCAATCTGGAAGCAAACGCGCAGAGCTACGACGCGCACCAGCATGCGTTTGCGCAGCCGGTGGAGTTCAGCATCGGTGGCACGGGGCAGTTGCCGCAGGCGCAGGAGGACACGCAGGGCGCGGATCAGGGTTCGGCACAAGGCATGGGCGGACAGGCGGCGACCAGCTCGCGACCGGGCGGCGGGCTGGGCGCGCCGGGCGATCCTGAAGGCACAAACGATCCGTGGGCGAGGTACAAGTGGTGGATTCTTGGCTTGCTCGGAGTGGCCCTGGTGGCGGGCGCGGGCGCGATGCTGAAGGGCGGTGCGCCCAGTGCGGCCGGTGCAGTTGCGGGCGCGGATTCGTCGCTTCCCGCAGCGGAAGGCTTCACCCCACTCACGGCTTCCGCCGCGACGGGTGCGGTTGCGGCTACAGGATCGGGTGTGCTGCTGCGCGCGCTGAAGGACGAGCTGTTTGTGCTGGAGACGGACCGCCTGGCTGGCCGGTTGAACGAGGCCGAGTACGCGGAACACAAGGCGGCGTTCGACGTGGTGCTGCGGCGCGCGCTGGCACGCAGCGAAGCCAAGCCTGGCGCGTCTAACGGATGAAGACACTAGCGCGGCTGCATGAGGCAGATGTGCGCGGTCAGAGGAGATTATGAACACCTTTAAATCGACGCTGATGCTGGTTCTGCTGATGGTGGTTCTGGTCCTGATCGGAGAACGCATCGGCGGAGAGAATGGGATGCTGATCGCGTTCGCGATCTCGGTTGCGATGAACTTTACGGCGTATTTTTTCTCCGACAAGATTGCGCTGAAGATGTATCGCGCGCAGCCGGTGACACGCGAGCAGTTGCCGCGCGCCTACGAGGTGGTGGAGCGGCTGGCCGCGAAGGATGGCCTGCCGATGCCGAAGATCTATGTGATTCCGAGCGAATCGCCCAACGCGTTTGCGACGGGCCGGAACCCGCAGCACGCGTCGGTGGCGGTGACGCATGGAATCCTTGGGCTGCTGACGGACGAGGAGCTGGAGGGCGTGCTGGCGCACGAGTTGGGCCATGTGAAGAACCGCGACATTCTAACCAGCTCGATCGCCGCGACGCTGGCCGGGGCGATCACGCTGATCGCGCGCATGGGCTACTGGGCGACGCTCTTCGGCTATGGCGGAGGCGGCGGACGCCGGGAACGCGGCGGCGGCGGGCTGGGTGCGCTGTTGATGCTGATTGTGGCGCCGATTGCGGCGAGCTTGATCCAGCTTGCCATCTCGCGCTCGCGCGAGTACGAAGCGGATGCGACGGGCGCGCATACCACCGGCAATCCCTATGCGCTGGCCAGTGCGTTGCAGAAGCTGGAGAACTACTCGAAGCACATTCCACTGCAGGCGTCGGCCTCGACCGCACACATGTTCATCATTGCGCCGCTGATCGGTGGCGGCGTGGGAAGGCTGTTTTCGACGCATCCGCCGACCAGGGAACGGATCCGGCGGCTGATCGGGCGGGATCTGGTCTAGTTTCGATGACGGCAGATGGCGCAGCGGAACAAGTCGATTGTCGTTGCGAGCAGAAGGCCCGGGGCTAAAGCCCGTTGGATTTTTGGCCTTATTCGTGGGGCTGAAGCCCCACGCTCCCTCCGAAGGACAAGAAGTGGAGTTTTTCCGCAGCGGCAGAGGGCTGAGCGTCGAGACGGGTAGAATCATAGAGAGATGAAAACTGGAATTATCGGCCTGCCGCAGGTGGGCAAGACTTCGCTGTTCAAGATCCTGACCAAGGCGAAGACGGAGAGCTTTGGCCACTCGCGCGAGGCGCACATCGGGATTGCCAAAGTTCCCGACGCGCGGCTGGACAAGCTGGCCGCGCAGGCTAATACGCGCAAGACGGTGTACGCGACGGTGGAGTACGCGGACCTGGCGGCCATCGGCGAGGACGCGCTGAAGGAGACCTCGTTCCTGACCAGCCTGCGCAATGTGGACGCGATCATCCACGTGCTGCGCGCCTTTGAGGACGACACCATCCCCCATGTTGGCCCAATCGATCCGCTGCGCGACATCGGCAACGTGGAGATCGAGCTGATCGTCAGCGACCTGAGCCAGATCGAGAAGCGGCTGGAGCGCGTGGCCAAGGACATGAAGAAGCAGAAGACCGCAGAGCTAGAGCGTGAGCACGCGCTGCTGCTACGCTGCAAGGCGCAGACCGAGGCGGAGAAGCCGTTGCGCGAGATGGAGCTGACAGCGGAGGAGAAGAAGCTGGTGCGCGGGTTCGTTTTCCTCTCGCAGAAGCCGATTCTTTACGTCCTCAATATCTCGGAGAGCACGACGCTGGGCGCGGACGTGGAGGCGGCGGTGGCGAAGTACGGGCTGGCGGAGGCGGCCTCGCGGCCGAACTCCGGGGCGACGGCGATCTGCGGCAAGGTGGAGGCCGAGCTGGCCGAGATGGAGGACGAGGAGGCGGCGGAGTTTCTGGAGGGCTACGGCCTGACCGAGAGCGGGCTGGTGCGGCTGATCCGAAAGAGCTACGAGCTGCTTGGGCTGGCGAGCTTCTTCACGGTGGGCGAGCCGGAGACGCGCGCGTGGACGATTCCCGCGAACTCCCGCGCGCAGGAGGCGGCGGGGGCGATCCACTCGGACCTGGAGAAGTACTTCATCCGCGCCGAAACGATCCACTGGGACACATTGCTGGCGGCGGGCTCCGAGGCGGCGGCGCGGGCGCAGGGGACGCTGCGGCTGGAAGGCAAGGACTATCCCGTGAAGGATGGCGATGTGCTGAACATTCGCCATAGCGGGTGACGCGGCGATGAATATCACTGCGATGCCGTCAACGCGCTTCTGGCTGGCCCTTGCGCTTGGGCTCTTTGCCGGGCTGGCGGACTACCTGGGCGGATTTCTGCTGGTGCTGCGGTCGCCCTCGGCGCGGGCACTGCGGTATTTTGTGGCGCTGGGCGCGGGTTTCATGCTCTCCGCCGCGCTGCTGGAGATGCTGCCCGAGGCCTTCAAGGTGAATGCGCTATGGGCCGCGCCGCTGGTGCTGGCGGGATACTGCGTGGTGCATCTGCTGGAGCATACGCTGGTGCCGCACTTCCACTTCGGCGAGGAGACGCACACGCACGAATTTCTCTCGACGAAGAGCAGCTACTCGGTGGCGCTGGGGCTGGCCACGCATACGTTCTTCGACGGCGTGGCGATTGGGTCTGGGTTTGTGGTGTCGGCGTGGCTGGGATGGGTGCTGTTCATCGCGATCTTCCTGCACAAGATTCCCGAGGGCTTTACGGTGGCCAGCGTGATGCTCGCCGGGGGACAGGGACGGAGGGCCGCGCTGAACTCGGCGTTGTTCCTGGGCGCGACGACGGTGCTGGGAGTGCTCGCCATCAACCTGGAGCCGGGCTGGGTGAAGGCCGGGCTGCCGCTGTCGGCGGGGGTGACGATCTATGTGGCGGCGACCGACCTGGTGCCGGAGGTGAACCGCGAGCCGGGCGTGCGGATGGCTCTGGTCTTCTTCGGCGGCGTGGCGCTGTTCTTCCTGCTGCGAATGCTGGGGCCGGGATAGGGCCAGCGTCACTGAATAACTTGCAGGGTGACGACGGCGGAGTGCTGCAGGGCGGCTCCCGTGGGCCCGGTTGCGGTTCCGGTGACGGTGAGGGTATAGGTGGTGGAGTTGGCGGACTCGGCGTCGGGGCTGATGCGATTGCCGCATCCGGTGGCCAGCGTTGCGAGCAGGATGCAGGATACGGCGGCGAAGAACTCGATGACCGCCTTGCGTCGGCGCGCGAATCCGATCATCGGCAGCAGCAAAAGGGCCAGCAATACTTGCGGGCCGGAGCCGGTGGACTGCGGAGAGCCGGACGCGAATGAGCCTGCGAAGTACGGGCGCGAGGGCTGTTCGAGCGCGGCGAGCGGAGTCTGGATTGTTACGGTGAAGCTGGTGACCGCGCCGCCGGGCGGGATGTAGGAGGGATTGATCGACGAGGTCGCGCCCAGCGGGACTCCCTGGACGGCGAGCGCGATGGGGCTGGACATTGCCGCGCCCAGCATTGCGACGGAGAAGCTGTAGGTGGCCGCGCTACCCGATGGAATGGATTGCGCGGTGGAGTTTGTGGCCGTGAGGGTGAAGTCGGAGGCGGGGCCAACAGCGACGTTGGCTGTCGCCGAGCTGCTGGGAAGGAAGTTCGCGTCGCCGGAGTAGGTCGCGGTCAGGTTGTGCGCGCCGAGCGCGAGCGAGCTGGTGGTGAACGAGGCCGCACCGGCTGTGAGCGAAACGACAGAGAGCGTGGTGCTGCCGTCGGCCAGCGTGATGGAGCCGGTGGGCACGCCGCTGGTGGTGCCGGTGGCCTGCACGGCGAGGATGACGGGAAGGCCCAGGCCGGGCGAGTTGGTGGAGGCGGAGAGCGCGGTCTGCGTGGGCGCCTGCGCGATGCTGAGATAGGCGGCTTGCGTGACGGCGACTGTGTAGTTGCTCGCAGCGCTGCCGGTGAGCGTGGCGGCGATGGGATACGAGCCGACGGGAGAGAGGGCCGTGGCGCTGGTGGTGAAGACGGATGCGACTTTGCCCGCGTCCTGCGCGAGCACGCCCGTGAGCGTGCCACTGAGCGCGGGGATGGGTTGGCCATAGAGGATGGAAGCGGGGTTGGGCGCGGCGGTGATTGCCAGCGGCGACACGGTCAATGCCAGCGCGGAGGACTGCGCGGCGGAGTGGCCCGCGTCGCCTGGGTACGTGGCGACCAGGCTGTGCGCGCCAGCGGCGAGTACGGCGATGCTGAAGGTTGCCGCGTCTGAATTCAGGTTGGCGGTGCCCAGCGTGACCTGCGTTCCGCCGCCGGTATCCAGAAATGTAACGCTGCCGGTGGCAGGAGACGCGGTGGTCAGCGTTGCGGTGATTGAGCCGCTGCCGTAGGCAACCACCGACGGCCCGCTGAGCGCGAGCACGCCCGGAGTGGTGGTTCCAAGTCCGGCGATGGTGTGAATGTCCGGGCCCGGCGCGGGCAGCGCGTCGAGCTGGCGGATGCGCTGGTTGTCGCTGTCGGCGAGCGTGAGCAGGCCGGCGGGCGAGATGGCAACCGAGCGCGGCGAGTCGAGGTTCGCCGCAGCCGCTGGCGCACCGTCACCGGCAAAGTTCTCGGTTCCCTGCCCTGCGACGGTGGTGATGGTGCCGGTGGGCGAGATGCGCCGGATGCGATGGTTGGCGCTGTCGGCAAAGTAGAGATTGCCCGCGGAGTCCATCGTGAGGCCGCGCGGCAGAGCGAGGCCAGCGGCGGTGGCGGGGCCGTTATCGCCACCAAAGGACTGCACATTGCCGCCAACCACTCCCGCGCCGGCGACGGTGAAGATGAGGCCGGTGGACGCTGCAACCTCGCGCAGGCGTCCGTTGTGCGTGTCTGCGATGTAGAGGTTGCCGGAGGAGTCGAGCGCGAGGCCGTTGGGCGAGTCGATGGAGGCGGCGATGGCTGGGCCGTTGTCTCCGGCGAATGCCTCGATGCCGTTGCCTGCGACGGTTGTGATCGCGCCGGTGGTGGCTGCGATTCTACGCACGCGGTGGTTGTTGGTGTCTGCCAGGTACAGGTTGCCGGCGGAGTCGAACGCGAGCGCGGTGGGGCGATCGAGCTGCGCGGCTGTTGCCGGGCCACCATCGCCGGAGAAGCCGGGCATGCCCGTGCCTGCGATGGTCGCGATGGTTCCAGTGGCGGAAGAGACCTCGCGGATGCGGTGGTTGTGGCTGTCGGCGATGTAGAGATCGCCGGCGGAGTCGAGCGCGAGTCCGGCGGGGGAATCGAGCTGGGCCGCGGTGGCGGGACCATTGTCGCCGGAAAATCCCTGCACTCCGCTGCCCGCGACCGTGGTGACGATTCCGGCGGACGAGAACTTGCGCACGACGTGATTGCCCGTCTCGACAAAGAAGAGATTGCCAGCCGCGTCGAAGACGATAGAGGAAGGAAGTAGCAGCGGAAGAGTGGTGGCCTGGGTCTGCGCGCGCGCCGAGGTTGCAAGGCTAATCGTCAGACCCATCGCACAGCAGATCGCCAATGCTATCGAAGCGCCCAGCAACGCGCAGCGGCGCGCAATCCTGCCGTACGTCTCACAAGAGAGACGCGCGGATCTGCGCATTGGGTCGGAATTGCTCTGCTTCCCCATTCGCTTCTTCGTCTGGATTCTTCCGCGTTTCGCGCACGGAATGCTTCCTCGTTATTACACGTTATTCTTACAACTCCAACCGCGCGGTCCTTCCGCGTTTCGGGCGATTCCGCTGCGCCTCTGAGGGTAGCACGAGGCGTTGCTCCGGCATAGCCGTGGCGTGCGGCCTTTGCGAGCGGCCTTCGCGCGATGATAGGCTGCTCAGGGAACAGCGACGGGCCTGCCGGGCAATTCGAATCCGGGAGAGCAGCCGCCGCAACACAACCAAGACCCACGGAGGAGCAATGCCAAGGTACTGTCTTACGTTCGACCTGCAGGACGACCCAAAGAAGATCGCCGAGTACAAGCGCCGCCACGAGAAGATATGGCCGGAGGTGCGCGATAGCCTCTTCGACGCTGGCATCCTGGCCATGGAGATCTACCTCACCGGCACGCGGATGTTCATGATTATGGACGTCGACGACAGCTTCTCGCTGGATAAGAAGGCGGCCATGGATCGCGCCAACCCCAAGGTGCAGGAGTGGGAGGCGTCGATGGCGGAGTTCCAGGACGTGCCGGAGGGCGCGGACCCGGTGCGCCGCTGGACGCTTATGGATAAGGTCTTCGACCTCGCAAAGCAGTAATGGGCTCGCGGACTGCCGAGTGACGCACGATAAAGAGGACCGATGATTCTGACCCCCCTCGACTGGCTGGTGATCGCCGCGTACTTCGCGCTGAACCTGGCCATCGGCTTCTTCTACATGCGGCGCGCGTCGGGCAATATCGGGGAGTTCTTCCTCTCCGGGCGCAACGTCTCGTGGTGGCTGGCGGGCACGTCGATGGTGGCCACCACCTTCGGCGCGGACACGCCGCTGGTGGTCACCGGGCTGATCTACGCGCAGGGGATCGCGGGCAACTGGCTGTGGTGGTCGTTCCTGCTCTCGGGGATGCTGACGGTCTTCTTCTTCGCTCCGCTGTGGCGACGGGCAAAGGTGCTGACGGACATGGAGTTTGCCGAGCTGCGCTACTCGGGGCCGCCCGCGACCTTCCTGCGCGGATTCCGTGCCGTCTACCTCGCGTTTCCGGTGAACACCATCATCATGGGCTGGGTGAATCTGGCGATGGCCAAGATTCTCGCGCTCACGCTGGGGTTGACGACGACGCGCCAACAGCTCACCGGAGTCTTCTGCTGCCTGGCGCTGACGCTGGCCTACAACGCCGTCTCCGGCATGTGGGCCGTGCTGTGGACAGACTTCCTGCAATTCATCCTGAAGATGAGCATGGTCTGCCTGCTGGCGTACTTTGCCGTCCACGCCGTCGGAGGAATGGGGCCGCTGGCCGCGCACGTTCGCGCATTCGACGCGGCGCACGCCGTCAACGGACACGCGCGCGACACGCTGGCCTTCATCCCATCGTCCGCGTCGCCGTTCTTCCTCAGCTTCCTGGTGCTGCTGAGCCTGAACTGGTGGGCGAGCTGGTATCCGGGGGCAGAGCCGGGTGGCGGCGGATACATTGCGCAGCGGATTTTTTCCGCCAAGAACGAGAAGCACTCGCTCGGCGCGACGCTGTGGTTCAACATTGCGCACTACGCGCTGCGGCCGTGGCCGTGGATTCTGACAGCCCTCGTCGCGCTCGTTCTGCTGCCCAACCCAACCGCCGCGCAGGGAGGCATGGAGGGCGCGTACGTCTGGGTGATGGTGCATTACCTGCCGCCCAGCCTGCGCGGGCTGATGCTGGCCGGCTTCGCGGCGGCGTACATGTCCACCATTGGGACGCACCTGAACCTGGGCGCGTCGTACATGATCAACGACATCTACAAGCGATTCTTCGCGCCTCACGAATCAGCACGCCACTACGTCGCGGCATCGCGCATTGCGACGATCCTGGTAGCGCTGCTCTCCGCCTCCGCCACCGGGTACATGCTGGCGCATGGCGCGTCGATTGCGACGGCGTGGAAGTTCCTGCTGGCGCTGGGCGCGGGCGCGGGACTGGTCTTCATCCTGCGCTGGTACTGGTGGCGCATCAACGCGTGGAGCGAGATTGCGGCGATGACCGCGGCGGCGACCATCTCGCTGACGCTGGAGAGCGGCTGGGGAATGCCTGCCGTCCGCGCGCTGCACCGGATCGATCCGGCGCTGGCGCTCGCGCCGCTGAACCAGGACGACCCGCACGCCTTCGCGTGGCTGATGCTGACGACGACCGTGCTGACCACGGCAATCTGGCTGACGGTAACGCTGGCCACGCAGCCCGAGACGGAGGCGACGCTGCAAGCGTTTTACGACCGCGTGCGGCCGGCGGCGCTGGGCTGGCGGCGCTTCGCGCAATCCGGAATCAATACCTCCGATCCCGACTCACTCACCGCCCAGCGCGACCCTACCCTGCGCTACAACTTCTTCCACTGGGTGCTGGGCTTCACGCTGGTGTATGCGATGCTCTTCGGGGTGGGCGACCTGCTCTTCGGGCGCATCGCTCCCGGCTGCGGGCTGCTTGCGCTCAGCGGAAGCTGCCTCGGCGTGCTCTTCTACAGCCTGAACCGAAGAGACTGGAGCGTCTGGCGATAATCCGCGGAATTGAGCGATTCAGACGAATATTGTCGTTTGTTCGCCGTTTATTCTATGTTTATTCGCCCTACCCCCCCCTCCCCCCTCCCCGGGGTATTCTGGGTGTAAGTTGAATGGAATCATGCGATTGCGTGGGGTGGTGGTCGCCAAAGTAGTCATTCCTGACAGGTTACTGCTAGAGTGTTGGAAACATTTGGGTTAGGGGTGGAAATTGGGCTTTTTCGGGTTGTAGCCGGTAAAGTTGTCATTCCATTGCTGTTACCTCTATAATGGTCATTCGCGATGACTTGCAGCGGTGAGTGGTGCGTTAAATGCGAAGGCCCGGCTGATTGGCCGGGTCTATTTGTTTACTACTGCTTTAATTATATGCCTTCGAGCATAACTACTATGCCACTTGCGGGAAAGTTATTTCTCTTTTGTTTTCTGTTGGTTGAGGCGATTTTGGAGGGTCGAGGGGCTTGACAATCGAATTTGCTGAGGTTTTTTGCAGAATTTATTTTGTGCCCGGCGACGGCGGCATCAACCCTACCCATGCTCGATGAGACTGCGCATGAATGGGGCACCCGGCGACCTAATTTGTAAATCTAAACGCCCTTCATGAACTCCGAAATGGTCATTTTGAAGCTCATGGCCAGCACTTCGATGGTTCCAACTGAGGCTAATTTTCGTCCATTCTCAAGTTGGCTGATATAAATCCGACCCAGACCTGACAATTCTGCCAAGTACGGCTGGTTCCAGCCCTCTGCCATTCGCAATACGCGAATCCGGCGTCCAAGCCGCACTTTGACGTCAATCGCCACTCCTTTAGTGTGGCGTTATCCTTCAGGCTAAGTTAGCCTGTAGGCTAACATGACGATGAGGGTATATCTTCGGAAAGCACGGAAGCTCCTATCCCTAGCGAAGCCTAAATCTGAATTCAATGCCGTAGATGCCACGCAGACGTTGGAGTTTTTGAATCATCGTCCGATGCCGCCCAATTCCTTCAAAGTGCTCTTTATGGGGGATAGCCTGATGATGCACGGGAGTTCTAAAGGTCTTTGGGACAACTGCTGCGGGATGGCAGCTTCTTCTCCTGAGAAAGATTTTGTCCATCGGATTGTGCAAGGCGTTCAGTCCAGTATGGATCGACCTGTCGAGGCGCTCTATAACAATGGGGGCAACGGAACCATCGTGCAGATGCTGGCCTATGCCCGACGCATTCCTTTAGAACCCGATCTGGTGATCCTCCAAGGCGGGGAGAATGATGAATTCAACGATGCTTTCAGAAGCACCTATAGGGCTCTACTCGATTTCTATCCAGTTCCCTATGCCGTGATCGGCGATCTGTGGTCGGAAGAGAAGAGTAACTTCAGCCAACAGGAATCTATGGCCAGAAGTTACCCCTTTGTGAATCTCCGCGCCATTAATCAAGATCCTTCCAACTCTGGAGACGGTGGCCCATATGCTCATGCAGGCGTGGCCCAGCACCCCAACGACAAGGGCATGGCCTGTATTGCTAGGAATGTTCTGGAAAAACTCCGGTAGCCGGGTGCCCCAAGTCTCGCTTTTGAGACCTGGGATCATGGCGGCCCCATCTTCCTGCTTCAGTCTCAGGCGAGCATTTGCAGGCCGTACTTCTCAGAGGGTTCAGGGGCAAAATGGCGACTCGCCCATTCGATCAACCTTTGAGAGAGGCCGGGTCTCGTTGCCTGTCCGATTTATGCAACGACTGTCCTAAACGGAACAGACAATTACCAGTTGCGATGCTAGCTTCGGCTTGAAAAGAATTGTGCGCTCTGGAACGGAATGATGGTTCCGTCGCCGCCCCCACGCTGCGCGGATGAAGATTATCCGCGACCAGGTCACACCCAGGAAGAGGCCGTCTAGTGGGTAGAGTAACCGGAAATCCCTTTGATGCCGCTGCTTTTCTCGTGTCCGCAGGGCTAGGACGAAGCAGCAGCAATTACACGCCAAAGCAGATTCTCTTTTCCCAGGAAGGCCCAGCCGACTCTGTGTTTTACCTTCAGACTGGCCGAGCGAAACTCACCGTCCTTTCCAAGAGTGGCAAAGAAGCGACGGCTACGCTGCTCGCCGCCGGGGATTTTTTTGGCGAGGAGTCGATGGCCGGAGCGGGAACGCTGCGAACGGTCACGGCCTCAGCCATTACCGCCTGTACGGTACTCAAAATCGCGACGGCGAAAATACTCCGCGTCCTCCATGCGGAACATAAGTTCTCCACCTTTTTCTTGAAGTTCATCGTGATTCGGGGCATGAGAACCCAGGCGGATCTCATCGATCAGCTATTCAACTCCAGCGAGAAGCGGTTGGCGCGGACGCTCTTGTTGATGGCGGAATATGGTGAACCGGGCGCGCCGGAGACACTGATCCCACCGGTAACGCAGGAGACTCTTGCGGATATGATCGGTACAACTCGACCACGTGTCAGCTTCTTCATGAATCGCTTCAGGAAGCTCGGCTACATCCATTACAACGGCGGCATTCGGGTTCACAAGTCACTGCTCAACGCGGTTTTGCACGACAAGTTACCAGAACAGAATGCATCACGGCCCAAACTCCTCGACCCTGCACCCAGTCCATCACGAACCGCCAAACGAGCCAAGCTCGTGTGAGCAGCGGATTGCTCGCATCGAATTGCATGTTGGCAGAGCCGGGCGCCGGATGCCCCGGGTTTCGATCTTGAGACCTGGGATCGCTCCTGCCCCATCTTCCTGCTTTGGACTCAGAGAGGTGGCTCGGTTTGTCTGAACAGATTTCCGTGGTTCTTAGGTGGAGATTCTGTCTTGGTTAGGCTGCCAGTTGTAATGGCGGCGTGTTGAAGTGGATCTGGTCGGGAGTTTTTCCCTTCAGG
>Ga0224554_1000428_pt1 | contig 35492 bp, 27 predicted proteins | sample 714S22024metaG_FD_180666 | JGI IMG/M metagenome (GOLD analysis project Ga0224554, IMG submission 180666) | Peat soil microbial communities from Stordalen Mire, Sweden - 717 S2 20-24 | ecosystem: Environmental > Terrestrial > Soil > Wetlands > Peat | place: Sweden: Norrbotten County, Stordalen... | reverse complement strand
GCAAGTTGTTCAAACGCACGTTGCCTCGCTGCACCGGCAACGCATCCTTGATCCGCTCATATTGCGCTTCCGTGATCTCCATCCATAAACATTAACACAGATTGACCGTAGTGTGAACACGCCCTAGTGAAAGGCGCATTGCCGAAACCTATGAAATGTTTGGCGAGCAGAGAAACCAAGCGGCTGGTGCTGGATCGTGCTATTAAGCAGCGTCTGATCCGGCCAACCAGGCATGGCTGTCAAGGGCGGAGTAAAAGGAGACCACTGGGGCGGAGTATAAAGGGAACCAGTAGAGCGGACCGTTAGGCAGGAATTTGCTGGGGAGAAGGGTCTAGCGTTCGACGGGCGGCGTCCGTTTACGGCGGCTGTTTGAGGCGGAAGCTGTCGCCGTTCATCTCCAGGATAAAGACATGATGGGTAAGCCGGTCCAGCAGTGCGCCGGTGAGCCGTTCGGAGCCGAAGACCTCGGTCCACTCCTCGAAGGGTAAATTGCTGGTCACCAGGGGAAGCGGATTCATAGCGTTGGTGAGACAAAGTGTAGCGCGACAGTTTGCCGCTCAATCTACGGAAGCCCCGAATGAGAATTCCGAAAGGAAAATCAGAAATTTGATCCGCTGGAGATCCATTTGGAACTCCACTGGAAAACCTCGGAAGCGGCGACCGTCACAAAATCGACTACAGTCGTGTAGGCGAAAAAAGCAGATGCGCTGGGCGCAATCGCCACATCTGCTTGATTCTTAATGAATTGTGATGGTCGGGGCGGTCAGATTCGAACTGACGACCCTCTGCTCCCAAAGCAGATGCGCTACCAGGCTGCGCTACGCCCCGACTTCCTTCAATCTTACCCCACTCGCCGCAACATTCTAACCAACCTGCTGCGCCGCTATCGCTTGGCATATCTCCCGGCCAGCCTCTGCAATGGACCGTCGCAGCAAGACCCCGCATCCTGAGCCGCGCAGCATCCGCCAACGGATCAGGCGTGACTCCGCTGCGATTCCGCTGAAGCCTCTTCCAACATCCGATCCGTTCATCCCTGAGGGGAAGCTGAGTCCCTCTGATGACCAACGATTGTCTATTGCCCGCCGACCAGAGATGCGGCACATAAAAGCGCGAGTCCGGCCTAAAAAAACTGGAAAAAGAGATGTGCGTGTAATTTTTAGTTGACATAATGTCATCTGCAACGTACATTATGGTTGTTGTAGATGACTTATCGGTTCCAGATAACGATTGGAGGCACTATGAAAGACAGCATTCCCCTGGCACCGCTTCAGAGGCTGGCATGGTTCAATTTGATTGTGTTCGCAGTCGCCGTAGCTCTGTATCTCATGGCTGTTCCATTCTTCGCGGGGCATTTTCACCGGACGTTGGCGGCTGCGGCGCAGCCGGCGCTGGGCCTCTTCGGACTCTGCGGCATCTGGGGCTTCGGCTCTTTTTTCCTCTATGACCGCAAGCGGCGTGCCAAGGTGAAACTGGACGAGCGCGAAGAGCTTATCAATCTACAGGCTGCGGCAGTGGGCCTGGCCGCATTCTGGCTCGTGTTTGTCGCGCTGTGTATGGGTGTCTGGGCGGTCTTAACTTACGTTCGCCACCAAGCCACACTTCCCGTCGGTTTCCTGCCTTTTCTGGTCATCGCCGGGTTGGTCGTTCAGACCGTATTCCAGTCGTTCGCAATTCTGGCGGAATACAAGAGGAGCTGCGGCGATGACACCCACTGAGAGCGCGCAGTTGAAGAACCGCATCCGCAAGCTGCGCTTCGATCATGGTGAAATGACGCAGCAGGAGTTGGCCGACCGCGTGGGCGCAGCTCGTCAGACGATTATTGCGCTGGAGGCAGGCAAGTATGCGCCTTCGTTATTGCTCGCTTTTCGACTCGCCAAAGCCTTCGGCGTAACCACCGAGGACGTCTTCCAATGGGACGGCGACTGACGATTGCCTCTCGCGTTCGATTCGAAAATCGCGTTTACAGTTCCGCGCGGCGCGCTCGATCCATCCGCTGGCCGTCCATTCCGGGGACACAGATGCTATAATCCAAAATATATGGCGGTTATAGTTCAGTGGCAGAACGCCGCTCTGTGGCAGCGGATGTCCTGGGTTCGAACCCCAGTAGCCGCCCCAATCTTCTCCTGATTGAACCTGATCCTTGGCGTAGATGTAGATCTTCCGGTTCCGAGTCAACCTTGATCCACTCAACCTTGATCCACTCAACCTTGATCCACTCATTCAAAATCTTACAATCGCACGCTATCGCGCCAGGAATAGTCCCGGCTGCGGCACATGCCGCCGAGTCTTCGGTGGCCAGCATCGATGCGGCCAGGGCAGGGAAGCCATGAGCGGCGCGAATATTCTCGATTCGTCGAACGGCTCGGGCCAGACCGCGGTCAAGGACGAAGACGTCTCAGATGTCGGCAGCGCTCTTCTCTCGGTGGAGCGCACGGTCGCTCCGGCCCGGTTTCAGGCGCGCCCCTTTGTGCCGCGACGCTTTATGAGCAACGGCCATCTGCAGACGATCGCAGGCAATTTCCTTTCGCGTACAAACACTCTGCCTCCGCCGGTGCCTGAGCTGGTCCAGGTCTCGCCCGCCAGCGGCTCGCAGATCGCAAGCGGCCTGCTGTGCGAGTGCCACTGGCATCCGCTGGCGGTGCGGGCCGCGCGCCCGGCGGTGGTCCTGGTGCATGGCCTGGAGGGTTCGTCGGAGTCGCAGTATGTGGTCGGCAACGCCGACAAGATGTGGCGCGCCGGCGCCAACGTCATTCGCATGAACATGCGCAACTGCGGCGACACGGAGCGCCTTTCGCCCACGCTCTACCACTCCGGACTCTCCAGCGATGTCGAGGTCGTCCTGCGCCACTTCATCGCGCGCGAGCATCTGGAGAGCGTCGCGCTGGTCGGCTATTCGATGGGCGGTAACCTGGTGCTCAAGCTGGCCGGAGAACTCGGAGCAGACGCGCCGCGCCAGTTGCATTCGGTCGTCGCCGTCTCGCCGTCCATCGATCTTGCGGCATCCGCCGACGCACTGCACCGTCCTGAAAACCGGCTCTACGAGCGGAAGTTCCTGCGCAGCCTGATCAAGCGCTTGCGGCTCAAGGCCAGCCTCTTTCCGCGCGCGTACGATGCGCGGCGCGCCACCGGAATCCACTCCCTGCGCCAGTACGACGAGCGCATCACGGCGCTCTACTCCGGCTTCGCCTCCGCCGACGACTACTACTTCCGCGCCTCCGCGGCGCGCGTCCTGGACCGCATCCTGGTGCCAACGCTTGTGCTGCACGCGCTCGACGATCCCTTCGTCCCCATTACGCCGGAAACACGGGCCGCACTCGATGCCAATCCATACATCAGCCTCCTCGAATCCCAGCACGGCGGCCACTGCGCCTTCCTCGCCAGCCCCGGCCACGCCAGCGCTGACGACGGCTACTGGGCAGAGACCACGCTGCTCCGCTTCATCCTCGCATACGCCTGAAGCTCACGACGCACAATCTTCCTCCCTCGAACGGCATTTCGATTGACCGCCAATCTACGCGCGCCTAGCATTGGACGAAATTCAAACCACACCGAGGTTCAAAATGGGAGATTTTTTCCAACCGTGGCATATTCTCATCCTCTTAATAGTTGCCTCCGTAATTTTCCCTCTGTATGTCATCCCGTACTGGGTGATCTTCAAGAAGGCAGGATTCGCGCCAGCGCTCAGCCTTCTCATGGTGATTCCCGGTGTCAAACTGATCGTGGTTTACGTCATCGCCTTCTCCGACTGGAAGTTCGACGCCCGTCGCGTCCCCCCAATCTAGAGCATTTTGGAATTGCTATAGACCGATAGATATTGACATTCTGAGCGTAGCGAAGAATCCCCGTATTTTTCTCGTAGTGCGGCGGTCTACACCGTTGGCAAAATGCTCTAGCCAGACTGTGCCGCGCGGCTTTGTATGATGGAGAGATGCTTGCCGAGTGGTCCGTCGAATGCGCCGCCGATGACCCCATCCTCGTCGTCCCATGGAAGGACCCCGACGGGAAGATGGCCTTCGTCGATCTGCGCGCCAACCCGCGCGATTTCGACGCTGTCGCCGAGGCCGAACAGCATCCGCCGCTGATGCAGGCGTTGCGCGCTCTCAATGCCTCGCGTTCGCCGGTCTTCACCGCAAAGTGCGACGCATGGCCGCTCGACCGCGAGGGGTTGCAGCATCTGCAACTCAACCTCGACGAGCGTCCCGCCGGCGCGTCCGCCGCATTCGCCAGCTACATCGACCTCGTCTGGCGCGAGCGCTCGCTCTTCAGCTCCTTCCACCGGCAGCAGCAGGTGCTGCGCAGGCTCACCCGCCTGGCTGCTCCGCTCGATCGTCCCTCGGCCATGCTCGACTGCGTGCTGCGCCCCGCACTGCTCGATCTGGAGGGAGGCCCGCGCGAGGGCTTCGCCGTCAGCCTCTACGTCAAGGCGCTCGGCTCCAGTCCGCTCTCCGCCTGGAAGGAGTGGGCCGCCGCGCTTGCCGCCGTCGTCGCGCTGATTCGCGACAAGGACTTCGTCCGCTGACGCCGGAATCCCCCGCGCTTAATGCCGGAGATTTTCTCTGTTAGCGTCGAAAAAATTGTCATTCTGAGCGCAGCGAAGAATCCCCGCATTTTGCTCGCTGCGCCACGGCCTGCACTATTACTAAGCCGCTCTAATAACTCCCCGCGAAGATGGCCTTGATCTTGGCGCGCAGCCCCTGCTCTTCGCTGGCGCGGCGAACCTGGGTGCGGTGGGTGTACAGCAGCATTCCGATGGCGACGGAGAACTCTGGCCGCGCCAGTTCTGGCGGCATCCGCGACAGAGGTACCGGCGAGCCAACCCGCGTGGGCACGCGCAGCAGGCTCTCCGCGTTGTCCAGCAGGCCAGGCAGTTGCGCTCCGCCGCCGGTCAGCACGCATCCCGCGCCGAGCGCTTCCAGAACGCCGCCCTGGCGCAGGTTGTCGCGCAGCATGGTGAACAGCTCTCTCGCGCGCGGCTCCAGTACCTCGGCCAGAAATCTCTGCCGCACCAGCCGCGTGGGCGGGCCATCGCCGCCGAGAGAGCCGGCGGCCAGGTTCGACCCAATCTCGATCTCGTTCGACTGCGGCACCGCCGTCACCACGCAGTTTCCATACTCCCGCTTCAACTGCTCCGCCTCTTCCACCGAGACGTGCAGCCCCACGGCAAGATCGTTCGTAAAGTGGTCGCCGCCGATGGGCAGAACTGCCGTGTGCGCGATCGAGCCCTCGAAATAAACCGCCAGCTCCGTGGTGCTGGAGCCAATGTCCGCCAGGCAGACGCCCAGCTCGCGCTCGTCCGCCGACAGCACCGCCTCCGCCGCCGCGATGCCCTCAAAGATTGTGTCTCCAACCTCAAGCCCAGCGCGGTTGGCGCACGTCACCACGCTCTGCGCCACTCCGCCCGAGCAGGTCGACAGGTGCAGGTTCACCTCCAGCTTGTTGCCCACCATTCCGATCGGGTCGTGAATCCCCGCCTGGTCGTCCAGGATGAACTCCTGCGGCAACAGGTGCAGCACCTCGCGGTCCGGCGGCAGCGCCACCGAGCGCGCCCGGTCCACCGCGGCGCGCACCTCCTCGCGCGTGATCTCGCGCATCCGGCTGCCCAGCGAGATTCCCCCGCGGCTGTTCACTCCGCGCACATGCGTTCCGCCGATGCCGACCACTACGTCTTCGATGTCTGTGCGCGCCACCCGCTCCGCCGCCTGCGCGGCGCGGTTGATCGCCGCCGCCGCCGGACCCAGCTCCGCGATCAGCCCCTTCCTCATTCCGCACGCGGGCTCAATCCCGTGGCCGCGATAGCGCAGCACACCATCCTGCAGCTCCGCCACCAGAACGCAGATCTTGCTGCTGCCCGCGTCCAGCACTGTGATCAGGTTCTCCTGCCGGGGATTCATCTCGGCGCCCCCTGCTCGGACTTGCCCGCAACTTTGCCGGTCGTCCGCTTCGTTGCAACCGGGCGCTTCGCCTTCGCGGCGGCAGCATGACTCTTCGCAACGGCCGCGGCCTTCTGCGTCTGCGGCTTTGTCTTGTCTTTCGCATTCACCGCGCCGCTGGATTCAGTGGACGCAGTTGCCGGTGCCGCTGCGCCTGCCGCTGTCGCCGCATCTGAAGCCGCCGTAGCGCTGACTGCATTGCCAGCCGTGGCAGCCGTGCCGGGCTGCATCTCCAGCACCACCTGCCGCTCATAGCGCAGGTCCACCGACGCCAGCCTGGGATACTGCGCGCGCCACTCCGCCAGGTGCTGCTCATACTGGCGATAGCGCTCCATGAACCTGCCATCGCCGAAGTGAACCAGAACGTCCGCGCCGCCGGACGCAGCATCCGCGCCGGACGCCGTCTCCGCGCCACCGGATGCAGGATCGGGAAGGATCGCCTTCACGTCCTCCGGGTTCGATACATCCACCTCGCTCAGCCGGTGCGAGATCTTCTCCCCCGAAGCATCCAGCGCCGCGACAAAATCCATGTAGATCTTCATCCGCGCCGCGCGCGTCGACAGCGGGTCCTCAGCCAAGATCCCCGTCAGCACCGGAAACGAGTACTGCGCAGTCGTCGCCGCGCCCGCGTCTTCCAAACTCGCCCCCTGCATATCCGGCCCAGGCAGATTCAGCAGCACGCCGTGGGCATCCACCAGTCCGATCTCGGTTCCCTGGCGCACGAACGCCACCGGCGTCCGCTCCACAATCGCTACCCGCACGCGGTTGGGCAGCAGCCGCATTACCGTGGCGTGCTCCACCCAGGGCAGTCTCTCCAGCTCTGCTCGGCGCTGGGCCAGCGGGATGTTGAAGATGTTGCGCTCCACGTCCTCGCCGAAGACGCTGAGCAGTTGCGCGCGGCTCAGCCGGCTGTTGCCCGCAATCTGGATCGACTCCGAACTTTGAACCACAAAGTGCTCATCGTGCAGCAGGTAGCTGCGCACCGCCAGCAGGGCCGCAACGCCCGCCCCGATCAGCAGCAGTAGCACGCAGCCCATCGCAATCCGCCCCCACAGCGACTTCGGCGCCAGCCCGCCGTGGAAGCTCAGGCGAACTCGCGGCCGCTGTGGCCGCTGCTCGTACTCGTCCTCCGCCGAGGAGTCGTCGGTATCGTTGGCGTAGGAGGTGTTCCGCCGCAAAGGCATCTCGGTCACCGCCGCTCGCCGCCTTTCCCCTGCAAATCGTGCCTCCGCGCGGGCGCGATCCGCCTCCGGCGCATCCAGCACCGCCGTGTCACCCCTCGTAAATAGATTGCCTGATCGCAAACCTTGAGCAAGGGTCGCGAGGAACCGCCAGACCCCATCATATCCCGCACCCACACCCGCACCCACACATTAATCTCACCCGCGTACCCACTCAGCAACCGCCCGCGAACCTTCGATCCAACCATCTCCGGCAGCGCAGCCTGCCGCTCAATGCGCACTCAGCGGTTAGACCATTTTCACCGTTGCTGTAACGCAGGATGATGTTGTCATTCTGAGCGTAGCGAAGAATCCCCGCATTTTGCCCGCAGCGCGATACATTACACCGTCGCTGAACACGCCCTAATTCTCCGACGGCCTCTCCACGTGATTGACGACCAGAACGTCCAGCGCAGCCTTTGCAGACACCAGCTTCAGCCCGAGTTGCTCCTGCAGCGCCTCCTTGAATGTTGTCACACGCGAGTCAGTCTCGGTCTCCACGCCGGTGGGCACAGGCAGATTTGAATCTGGAGTGAAATCGAGGGAAAAATCAACTCTCCCGTGAAGCCCGGTCTCATCCACCACCGGGCGGTCCAACTCTCCGATCGAAGAAAGATAGGTAGCGATCAACGCCATCGTCGTATTGCGTGTCCCGGTCAACTTGACATGGTTTGGCTTGGGAATTGTCATCAGAGCCTGGTCCAGACAGGGTGGAGGAAAGATGTCCTCTGTGGACGCGCCTTTGGCGGGCTGTGTTGTGGCTGGCGAATCTTTGGCTGCCGGGCCGCCCTCGCAGGAGGGTGTGTGCGGACGCAGTCTGGTCCCCATCGTTCCCGGCTTGATCGGCGTCAGGTTGTACACAGAAAGCTGCCGGCTCTCAAAGTGGGCCTTCAATCCGAAGCGCTCCGCCAGCAGAGTTTGCATCATCAGCCGCATCTGGTCTTTGCTCGGTTTGCCTGCCGCCTGCGCCTGAATCTCGTAGGTGTCCGACAACACCCACTTCGGCAGACTGGCGAACAGGGGCCGTGTCTCCTCCGGCGTAAGCCACAGTTTGTAGGCAAACTGGATGTAGACCATCAGTGGAAAGTCGGCGTGGAAGTTTCCGTCGGCAGGAGACCAGCCGTCGTCGGCGCTCAAAGCAAAGCTGGGCTTCTTGAACGTGCCCGATACATCCTTCCGAATGGTGGCAGTTTCGAACTTCATCCTGCCGCCCGCCGCAATCTGCCACTGCGGCATCGCCGCCTGCTCAGTTGGCGGCGTTTGGGCTGCGGCTGGCTGAGCGTCAAGAGGCCGAAGAAACAGGCTCAACATCAGAACCGTAACCGCCATCAACACACGACTTCTCCCCGATGCGGTCTGCATTCGCCAATCCTAGCATCGGAGGCTGTGCGACCTGGCCTCGCCCGGAATTAGGCATCGCAAGATGCTTCCCACGGCACAGACAAAGGCGTGGGCAACAAGCTTGCAGAGGGATGTCATATTGCTGCATCTCTATCGTGCAATGCGCATCATAACTTTACGAGTGACAAATCGACTCTCGGTGTCGAACGGCGTATTTCACGCCGTGGCTAAGGAGACATTCATGAAGATCGTTACATCTATCTGCCGCATCCTGCTCGGGCTTATCTTTGTTGTCTTCGGTGCCAACATCCTTCACCCGTTTTTGCCAATGCCGCCGATGCCGCCGGATGCGCCGGCTACCCACCTGATGAATGTGATGGGACCCAGCGGGTGGATGACGTTCATCGGCGCGGTGCAGTTCGTCGGCGGACTGCTGGTTTTGATTGGCGGGACGACGCCGCTGGGACTTGTCTTCCTGGGGCCGGTTCTGGTCAACATCCTCCTCTTCCACCTTCGCCTGAACGGGGGACAGGGCATCGGAATGGGCGTCTTCGCGACCGTGCTGGAGGTCGTCCTGATCTATGCGTATCGCGGTAATTTTGCCGGTATCTTCACCTATAAAGCAACGCCAACCGCCTGAGCGTCGACGGCTAACCGTTCTCAGCGCCCAGCGCCTCCAGCAGCATCGCTCCCGCCTGCGAGACGCTCCCCGCTCCCAGCGTAAGAATCACATCGCCCTCGCGCGCCGTCCGCGCCAGCGCCTCTACGCCAGCCGCAATCGACTCCGCGTACTCCACGCCGCCGGCCACCGTTCCCGTCCGCCGGATCGCCTCCACCAACCCCGCTGCATCGACGCCCGGAATCGGCTGCTCGCTGGCCGCGTAGATGTCCAGAACCCGCAGCGTGTCCGCGTCCGCAAACGCCCGCGCGAACTCCGGCTCCAGGTCCCGCGTGCGCGTATACCGGTGCGGCTGGAAGAGCACATGCACGGGCCCATATCCCGCGTCGCGAGCAGCCCTCAGCGTGGCCAGAATCTCCGTCGGATGGTGTCCGTAGTCATCAACCACAGTCACGCCGCGCACTACTCCTTTAATCTGAAATCTCCGGTCCACTCCTCTAAAGCTCGCCAACCCAGCCGCAATCCCCTCCGGCGAGACGCCAAGCTGCACCCCAATCGCAATCGCCGCCGTCGCGTTCAGCACGTTGTGCCGTCCTGGAACGTGCAGCGTGAACGGCCCCAGCGTCTCTCCCTTGCAGTTCACCTCGAACCGCCAATGCCCGAAGTCCTCGCGCGGCCCCCTCGCCTGCTTCTCCAGCAGATGCAGCCGGAAGTCCGCCCCCGCCGATTCGCCATAGGTGAAGACCCTCCGCCGAACCCGCTCCAGAACGCCGCGCAGCAGTGCATTGTCCATGCAAGCCGTCGTCGCGCCATAGAACGGCACGCGGTCCATGAACTCGACGAACGCGTCCTCCACATCCGCAATATCGCGATAGCAGTCCATGTGCTCGCGGTCCAGGTTCGTCACCACGGCCAGCACCGGCGACAGCTTCAAAAAGCTCCGGTCGCTCTCATCCGCCTCGGCCACCAGATACTGCGAACTGCCCAGCCGCGCATTCGATCCCAGCGCATCCACGCGTCCGCCCACCACCACCGTCGGGTCCAGATTGCCCTCGCCACCGCCCGCGCCCAGCACTGCCGCAATCATCGAGGTCGTCGTCGTCTTGCCATGCATTCCGGCCACCGCGATGCCGTACTTCAGCCGCATCAACTCAGCCAGCATCTCCGCGCGCTGGATCACCGGAATCTTCCTCGCCCGCGCCTCCAGCACCTCGGGATTGCTTGCCGGAACCGCCGAGCTGGTCACCACCACGTCGCACTCCGCCGCATTCGCCGCCGCGTGGCCCTGGTAGATCGTCGCCCCCATCCCCGCCAGCCGCTCCGTCACCGCCGACTGCCGCAGGTCGGAGCCCGACACCGCATAGCCCATGGTCAGCAGAATCTCCGCGATCCCGCTCATGCCAATCCCGCCGATGCCGATGAAGTGGATACGGTGCGACGGAGCGAACAGAAAATGGCCCTGCAGAATCATGCGCGACACTCTCTCCTTGTTATCCTTGCCGATTTCTTCGGTATGCTGGCTTCTGTCATCCGTCGCACCCGAACTTCACTCTATCAGCCTTTCGCCGCGTCGCAGCCTGCCCCGCGCCAGCCAGCCCCCGCTCCGGTCGTCGTTCTCACCCCGCGCCGGGCGAAGGTCATCCCATTTCCCGCGACTTCGGAGTCTCCCTCCGCCGGTTCGGAACGCCATGTTCCTCTCGGCGTCCTGCACCGCAACTTTGTTCTGCCCTGGAAGTCCCTCCCCGCGCAGAAAGCTCCCAGCCCGCCGCCGGCCCTCTGGCCGCAGCGAGGACTCCGCTGATGCCAAAATAAGGCTTTCCCAGCCGCTTCCGCCCGCGCTCCCAAAACAGAACCCCCCCCCCGCCGCCACTTCCCGCATGTGTTCTCTGTCACACTGCCCGGCTTGACTAGCTGGTATCATCTGTTATGTCGGCAAAAAAGGCATTTTGGGAGCGTCCCGGAATGCCAATCGAGGAAATCCAAATAAGTATCGTTGAGAGGGAGGGATTGTGTCTGTTACTGCCTGGGTATGTTTTTTTCTAACCGTGAGTGTGTTGTCGCTCATTGTGGCGCGGATCTTCACCAGTGAGGTGGTCGGGTCGGACACCGCAGCTTCCGCGATGCAGCAGATCGCAGCCGCCATCAAGATTGCGAAGCGCCACTACAAGACCGTGGCGGCCCTCCTCTGCCTCATGCTTCCCACATTCGCCTACGCGCAGACGGAACACATCGGCAGCGGTGGCGAAGCCAATCTGGTCCTGCCGGACCTGAAAAGCGTCAGTTTCGCCAACTTTGGCGGCCTCAACGGACACGCCCTTCTGATGATCGGCCTGCTCTTCTGCGCCGGCGGCCTCTTGTTCGGCCTCGCCATCTATGTGCAACTGAAGAACCTGCCGGTCCATCGCACCATGCTCGAAGTTTCCGAACTGATCTATGAGACCTGCAAAACCTATCTGATCACGCAGGGCAAGTTCATCCTTCTGCTCTGGGCCTTCATCGCGGTCATCATCTCGCTCTACTTCGGCATTCTGGCGCCCGTTGCGAATCATCCGATTGCGGTCACGTTGCCCATCATCCTGTTGTTCAGCCTGATCGGCATCGCGGGCAGCTACGGCGTGGCGTGGTTCGGAATTCGCGTCAACACATTCGCCAACTCGCGCACCGCATTCGCCGGTCTGCGCGGCAAACCGTATGCAATCTCTGAGATTCCCCTCAAGGCCGGAATGAGCATCGGCATGTTGCTGATCTCCGTCGAGCTGCTCATCATGCTCTTCATCCTTCTCTTCATCCCGCGCGACTACGCCGGCCCATGCTTCATCGGCTTCGCCATCGGCGAATCGCTCGGTGCCGCGGCCCTGCGCATCGCCGGAGGAATCTTCACCAAGATCGCCGACATCGGCGCGGACCTCATGAAGATCGTCTTCAAGATCAAGGAAGACGACGCACGCAACCCCGGCGTCATCGCCGACTGCACCGGAGACAACGCAGGCGACTCGGTCGGCCCCAGCGCCGACGGCTTCGAGACCTACGGCGTTACTGGCGTCGCCCTCATCACATTCATCCTGCTGGCCGTCAGGGAACCCTCCACCCAGGCGCAGCTTCTGGTCTGGATCTTCGTCATGCGCGTGGCCATGCTGATCTCCAGCTCGGGCGCGTACTTCCTCAATAGCGCCATCGCTCACGCCAAGTACGCCAACGCCGACGATATGGACTTCGAAGCGCCCCTGACCTCGCTGGTTTGGATCACCTCCATCGTCTCCATTATCCTCACCTTCATCGTCACGCGCATGATGATCCCCAACCTCGGTGACGGGACCCTCTGGTGGAAGCTGGCTTCCATCATCTCCTGCGGGACCCTGGCCGGCGCGCTCATCCCCGAACTGGTCAAGGTCTTCACTTCAACCAAATCCACCCACGTCAAGGAAGTCGTCAAATCCGCGCAGGAAGGCGGGGCCTCCCTCGGCATCCTGTCAGGCTTCGTGGCCGGCAATTTCTCCGCCTACTGGCTGGGATTGTGCATGGTCGCGCTCATGGCAATGGGCTATTACTTCAGTCAGGGCCCATCCATGGCAGCCCAGATGCTCGCTCCCGCCGTCTTCGCCTTTGGCCTCGTCGCCTTCGGCTTCCTGGGCATGGGCCCGGTCACCATTGCCGTCGATTCCTACGGCCCGGTCACCGACAATGCGCAGTCCGTCTACGAGTTGTCGCTGATCGAAGAGGTCCCCGCAATCGAAGCCGAGTTGAAGAAGGACTTCAACATCGACGCCAAGTTCGAACGCTGCAAGCATCTGCTGGAAGCCAACGATGGGGCCGGCAATACATTCAAGGCCACGGCAAAGCCGGTGCTCATCGGCACAGCCGTCGTCGGCGCAACCACCATGACCTTCTCCATCATCCTGGCCGTGACCCACGGATTGGACCCCCTGTATGTGGGCAACCTCTCTCTGTTGCACGCGCCCTTCATGCTCGGGTTGATCTGCGGCGGTGCAATCATCTTCTGGTTCGCAGGCGCTTCCACGCAGGCCGTCTCCACCGGTGCATACCGCGCGGTCGAGTTCATCAAGGCCAACATCCATCTGGAAGGCGCGGAGAAGGCATCGGTCGCCGACAGCAAGAAGGTCGTCGAGATCTGCACAAAGTACGCGCAGAAGGGAATGTTCAACATCTTTCTCGCCGTCTTCTTCGCCACCCTTTCCTTCGCATTCATGGAGCCGTTCCTGTTCATCGGCTATCTCTTCTCCATTGCGATCTTCGGCCTGTACGAGGCCATCTTCATGGCAAATGCCGGAGCCGCATGGGACAACGCAAAGAAGATCGTCGAGGTCGACATGAAACAGAAGGGAACGCCGCTGCATGACGCGTGCGTCATCGGAGACACCGTCGGCGATCCCTTCAAGGACACCTCCTCGGTGGCCATGAACCCGGTCATCAAGTTCACCACCCTGTTCGGTTTGCTCGCCGTCGAGCTCGCCGTCACGCTCACTTCCAGCAACGCGATGCTCACTCACGTTCTGGCAGTCGCATTCTTCCTCGTCTCGGCGTTCTTCGTCCACCGGTCGTTCTACGGAATGAGAATTGACACCAAGGAAAACGCCTGATTCCTGTCCTGTAAAGCAAAGAAAACGCCGCCTGAAATTGGGCGGCGTTTCTCTTTGTGTGAGTGCGAGTTTTATGCCACGTTGTTTGTTTTACGCTGTCATCCCCCTACTCCGTCGTCATTCTGGCGAAGCCCCCGGAGTCGTCATTCTGGCGTAGCCAGAATCTCCGTATTGGCCCTTGCCGTTGTTTGTTCTTGCCGGGTGCCCCATCCATCGCGCATCTGTCTCATGCGATGGGTGGGATGAACACAGCCCGAACCACCCGCCTTTGCCCTTGCCTGTTCTCCGGAGGGAGCAGGGGGCTTCAGCCCCCTGAATAAAGCCAATAGAATCAAGGGGCTTTAGCCCAGGGCTTTTTTTCCACTCCCTGACCCCTCAAAACCCCAGCAAATCCGCGTGTCAAGCCCCTCGACACCCCAAAATTCTCCTAACCAATACCAAATAAACCACTTCCCTCAGAAAAATAGTTGGCATAGTAGTTATGCTCCACGGCGTATAATTAAAGCAGTAGTAAACAAACAGACCCGGCCAACACGCCGGGCCTTCGCATTTAACGCACCAGTACTGCTGCAAGTCATCGCGAATGACTATTTTATAGGTAACAACAATGGAATGACGACTTTACAGACCACGACACGAAAAAGCCAAATTTCTACCGCTAACCCGAATGTTTAGACGACCTTACCCGTAACCCGTCTGCAATGACAACTTTGGCGTCCATCACTCCACTCAATCGCCTGATTCAATTTCACTTACACCCAGAGTACCCCAGGGAGGGGGGGAGGGGGGTAGGGAGAACAAACAGCGAACAGGAAGCGAACAATTGACGTTATTGCCCTGTCGATCAGGCTGGCAACTCAGACGCGCCCGTACCGCTTCTCTACGTACTCGTCCAGAATCACCTGGAACTCCTCGACGATGCGGTCGCCCTTCAGCGTGGTGAATAGTTTGCCGTCGACGTAGACCGGGGCCTTTGGCTCCTCGAACGTTCCCGGCAGCGAGATGCCGATGTTGGCGTGCTTCGACTCGCCCGGCCCGTTGACGATGCAGCCCATCACCGCCAGCTTCAGCTCCTCGACGCCCGCGTACCGCTTCTTCCACTCCGGCATCTGCTCGACGAGGTAGCTCTGAATCCGCTCCGCCAGCTCTTGGAAGTAGGTCGAAGTCGTCCGTCCGCAGCCGGGACAGCTCGTCACCTGCGGCATGAAGCTGCGAATGCCGAGCGACTGCAAGATCTGCTGCGCGCAGCGCACCTCTTCCGAGCGGTCGCCGCCCGGCGTCGGCGTCAGCGAGACGCGAATCGTATCGCCAACGCCAGCCAGCAGCAGCGGCGCAAGCCCGGCGGTCGAGGCAACGATGCCCTTCATCCCCATGCCCGCCTCGGTCAGCCCCAGATGCAGCGCGTAGTCGCAACGCGAAGCAAGTTCGGTGTAAACGTCGATCAGGTCGCGCACGCCCGAGACCTTCGCGCTCAGAATGATCTGGTCGCGAAGCAGCCCGTAGCGTTCCGCCGCCGCAGCGTTGTCCAGCGCGGAGACCACCATCGCCTCCATCATCACGTCGCGCGCGGCCAGCGGCTTGGCGCTCTTCGAGTTCTGGTCCATCATCCGGGTCAGCAGCGCCTGGTCGAGCGAGCCCCAGTTCACGCCGATGCGCACCGGCTTCTGATGTTCCACCGCAACCTCGACCATCGTCCGGAAGTTGTCGTCGTCCTTGCGTCCGATCGAGCAGTTGCCGGGATTGATCCTGTACTTCGCCAGCGCCTGCGCCGTCGCGGGATATTTCTTCAGCAGTTGGTGTCCGTTGTAGTGGAAGTCGCCAATGATCGGCGTCTCCCAGCCCTTCGCCCGGATCGCCTCGACGATATGCGGCACAGCCTTCGCCGCCGCATCGTTGTTCACCGTCACCCGCACCAGCTCGGAGCCGGCCAGCGCCAGCGCCGCAACCTGCTGCACGGTCGACGCCACGTCCGCCGTGTCCGTGTTGGTCATCGACTGCACCACCACAGGCGCATACGAACCCACCACAACTAAGCCGATCTTCACCGAAACCGTTCGCCGACGCTCGATCTGAGGCATAAGTTCTCCGAGTCCAGTTTACCAGTTACACTAACCAGTAGGCCCGGTAGCTCAGTTGCATAGAGCAGCGCACTCCTAACGCGAAGGTCGGCAGTTGGACTCTGCCCCGGGCCACCACTCAACTACCGCCCCGCCGCCGCCCGCTCCGTCGGAACGCGCGCGCCGCTCAGCCCGCCCTCGTAGCGCGCCACGCCCTTGTACAGGCTCTCCGCCACGCGTTCGCGATACTCCGGATCGCGCAACTGCTCGGCGTCCTTCGGGTTGGTCACAAACGAGATCTCCGCCAGGATCGATGGCATATTCGCCCCGATCAGCACCACGAAGGGCGCCTTCTTCACGCCACGGTCCTTCAGTCCCGCATTGTTCTTCTGCAACCCCGCGTAGAGCGAACCTTCCACGTCGCTGGCAAACTCGCGGCTCTCGGCGATCTTGTCCTTCAGCGTAATCTTCTTCACCAGGTCGCTCAACTGGTGGATCGACTGGTCGCTCACCGCGTTCTCCCTCGCCGCCACGTCCAGCGCCGTCGGATCGGATGTGAAGTTCAGGTAGTAAGTCTCCACTCCGCGCGCGCTCTCATCCGGCGACGAGTTGGCGTGGATCGACAGGAACAGGTCCGCCTGAGCCTTGTTGGCGATCGCCGTCCGCGTCTCCAGCGGAATAAACGTATCGTCCGACCGCGTGTAGATAATCTCCGCGCCCAGCCGGTCGTGCAGCAGCTTGCCCAGGCGCAGCGCCACGTCCAGCACCACGTCCTTCTCCTCGATCCCGTCCACGCCCAGCGTGCCGGAGTCATGCCCGCCGTGCCCTGCGTCGATCACGATGCGCCCGATCTTCAGTCCCAGCGCGCGCACCAGCGATGTCTCGCCATCGGCCGTCGGCACTGCCGCCCGCGCCGGCGTCGCATCCACCACAACGGTCGTCGCTTCAGCCGCGGTTGTCGAACCGCCCGCCGCCTTCGCCTTGCTCCTGCGCGTCTTCGACAAGGAACTCGCTGAAGCACCTGAAGCTGTATCCGCCGGCGTCACTGCTGCAGCATTCATTTCCGCCGCGCTCGAACTCGCATCGCCGCTATGGCTGGTCCCTGTTCCCTGCTCCCTGTTCCCTGTCTCCACCACTGCCGAGATCGGCTTCGATGTCGGCTTGCTCGTCGCCTCCACTTTGCCCGGCAACTGGCTCAGATCCGCAACCTCGCTGGCCGCGTTCGCGCTCTTTGTCGCCACGCTGTTCGGCACGGGGCGCGCCACCGTCGGCTTCACCGTAACCGCCGCGCGCGGAGCAGGCACATCGCCTACCGCCAACCCAGCCATGTCGTCCTTGTTCCCTGTCGCCTGGTCCCTGGTCCCTGGTCCCTGTTCGCTGTTCCCTGCCTCTTTGCCTCCATGGATGTCGATGATCAGCCGGTACGGGTTCGGCAGCAGAAACGCCGAATACTCCGTCACATCGTTCACATCCAGCACCACCCGCGTCACGTCGTCCGAGTACTGCGCCGCACGCACCTTCTTCAGAAACCCATCGTCGGTCACCGCGAAGCTCTTGCCCACCAGCTCCGGCGCCAGCCGCGTCCCATGCAGGTCGAAATAAATCCGGTCCGGGTTCGGCACGCGCGCCGCCTCATACGTCACGTTGTCGCCCAGGTCGATCGCCACTCGCGTATACGTCGCCGTCGACCAATGCCGAATCCCAGTCACCAGCGCCGGTTTCCCATTGCGCGTCTCGACGCCAGCCGCGCCACCGGGTGCCCCACTCATCGCGGTCACATCGCGAACCGGAATCCCCGCCGGCCTTGCCGGTGGGGTTAGTGGGGTTAGATGAGTGGGTTGGCTCGTGCCCATGCCGGGTGCCCCATTCATCGCAGTCTTATCGCGATGAGTGGGTTCGACAACCCCTGAAGTCTGCGCCATCGCCGGCAGCGACGAGACTCCGCTCTTTGTTGAACGCACGCCGTTGGTCGCCCCACTTGTTGCAGCATCGCCATGGGCCGTGGTTGCAGCCAGCTTTGCCGGTTGTGTTGGATGAGTAGTGGGTTGGTCCGCCACGGAAATGGGTGCCCCACTGCCTGCGCTGAGCTTGTCGGAGGGTCTCGCCACTGAGACATGGGTTCCAGCCGCAACCGATTGCCCCGTCTTTCCTGTTCCCTGATCCCTGTTCCCTGTTCCCTGCACCAGAGAAGCCAGCCCCGCCCGCGCCTCTTCCGCCTGCTCGCTCCTGGCGTGCTCCTTCAGCAGCAGCTTGTACCTCTCTCGTGCCGTCGCCGCATCCTTCAGGTCGTTCTGTGCAATCTGCCCCTCGGCCAGCAGCGCCTGCACCCCCAGCGAACTCGCCGGATACTGTGTGCGCAGAAACTCATACTGCCCCACCGCCGCGCGCAGGCTCTTCTCATCGTGCAGCGTGTGCCCCTGCTCAGCCAGCAGTTCGGCCACCGCATTCACCGCCGCCGCCGCATGAACGTCTGCCGGGTCCGCATGATAGATGGCCCGATAGGCGTCCATCACCCGCGTGTAATCGGACTGTGTGCGCGTCTCCTCTGGAATTGCCTCCAGCGCATCCCGCCCTTGCTCCGCCTGCTCCCACGGCGTCAGAGCCACGTTCTTCTTCGCCGCATGGGCCCTGGCCACGGTCGTTGGTTCCGCGCGTACCCGCGTCGCGCCGCAGCACATCGCCGCAACACAACTCAGTGCGGCCACGCACATCGCACACCGCACCCATCGCATCTGTTTGCCGAGAGACATCTCTCCCTCAGTTTAAGTCGCGCCGCCCCGCCGCCCCACGCAAAAACCACCCGGTACTCCCTGCGATACCCCCGTGCGTCAGAGCAATCCCCCCACAACCTCCGCCGCCTTTGCCAGCGCGCCGTCGAGCGCACCCACATCGCTCCCGCCCGCCTCGGCAAGATCCGGCCGTCCGCCGCCCTTGCCGCCGACCAGTCCGGCCAGCGCACCCACAATCTTCCCCGCGTGGACCTTGCCCGTCAGGTCTTTCGTCACGCCCACAATCAGCGCAACCTTGCCGTCCTCCGAGGCCGCGCCCAGCACCACCACGCCCGATCCCAGCTTGCTCCGCATCTGGTCCACCAGGTCGCGCATCGGTCCGCGCTCCAGCCCATCGACGCGCTGCACCAACAGCTTTACGCCCTTCACCTCGACCGCGCTCGCCTCCCCAGCCGCAGCCGAGGCCGACTTCATGCGCGCCGCATCCAGCTCGCGCCGCAGCTTCTTCATCTCCTCTTCCGTCGCGGCGATCCGCGCCCGCAACGCATCCGCCAGCGCACTTTCGCTCTGCCCCGATGTCTCCGCACCTCCGACGATCTGCCCGACCACGCGCGCCACCTCGTAGTCCCGCCGGAACTCGCCCAGCGCGCCCCAGCCGCTCACCGCCTCCACCCTCCGCACACCGCTCGACACCGACCCTTCGCCCACCAGCTTGATAAGCCCAATCTCGCCGGTTGCCCGCGTGTGCGTCCCGCCGCAAAGCTCAGTCGAAAAATCCCCAACCTTCACCACGCGAACCTTGTCGCCATACTTCTCGCCGAAGAGAGCCATCGCCCCCAGTTCCTGCACAGCCACATCGATGGGCACATCCACCAGTGTCTCTACCGCCGTATTCGCCAGCACCTGCCGGTTCACAATCTCCTCGACCTGCGCCAGCTCCTCCTCGGCGACTCCCGCAAAGTGCGAGAAGTCGAACCGCAGCCGCGCCCGGTCCACCGACGAACCCGCCTGCTTCACATGCCGCCCCAGCACCTCGCGCAACGCCGCATGAAGCAGGTGCGTCCCCGTATGGTTCCGCGTCACCGCCGCCCGCACCTCGCCATCGACGACCGTATCCACCACATCGCCCACCGCGATCCTCTCCCTCGCCACCACGCGATGCGCCCAAACTCCCTGCACCGGCTTCGACGCTCCACTCACATCCGCGACCGTCGTCGAGTGCCCCGCGCCCATCAGCCAGCCCACGTCGCCCACCTGCCCGCCGGAGTCGGCATAGAAGCTCGTCGCATCCAGTACCACCTCGCCCGCGTCGCCCGCGCGCAACTCCGCCACGCCCACGCCGTCCTTCACCAGTGCCAACACCCGCGCCCTATCCACGCGCAACGCCGTGTAGCCCGTAAACTCCGTCTTCGCCAGCTCGCGATACACCGGCGAAGCCGTCTTCTGCGACCCGCCCTTCCAACTCGCCCGCGCCCGCGCCTGCTCCTCTTCCTTCGCCTTCTCGAACCCTTCCATGTCAAAACGAAGATGAGCATCGCGAACTGCGTCAACTATGAAGTCAAGAGGGAGGCCGTAGGTTTGATATAGGTCGAAAGCCGCCTTGCCCGAAAAGATAGAAGATTGCTGCCACTCAGTGGCGTTTCGTAATTGTTGATAGGTTGAGAACTGCTCCGCACCAATGATGTTTAGTAGGCTCGCCTCGAATTGAGGCCCAAAGCGACTGCTCGTTTCTCTCTTTGCCTCCTCCTCAACCAAGTCTTTAACTTCTTGATTATCAGCTTGCAATCTGAGTAAGGTAATCAAGACCGCTCGTCGCATCACATCGTAGAGTTCGACTTCAAATGCTCTCCACCCCACCTCCAACACCCGTGCAAACTGCTGCTCCTCCGCGAGCACGACCTTGCTCACCCGTTCCGCGCTCTCCTTCAACTCCGGATAAGCGTCGCTCATCAGATCGCGCACGGTGAAGACCATCTCGTGCATGAATGGCTTCTCCTGCCCCAGCAGCCGTCCATGGCGAATCCCGCGCCGCAGAATCTTGCGCAACACATATCCGCGTCCCTCGTTCGCCGGAACCACCCCATCCCCGATCAGGAAAGTAGCCGCCCGCGCATGGTCCGCAATAATCCGCAGGCTCGCCACACCCTTGTCCTCGCCCTTCGCTGATCCGCTGAATCCCGTCAACTCTACCGCCCGCTTTATCAGCGGCACAAACAAATCCGTCTCGAAGTTCGACAGCACACCCTGCATCACTGCAGCTACACGCTCCAGACCCATTCCGGTATCGATCGAAGGCTTGGGCAGCGGAGTCAACACGCCGTCGCTGGCGCGGTCGAACTGCATGAAGACCAGGTTCCATATCTCCACATATCTCTGCTCATCTTCGCCGAATGGCTTGTCTTCTCCCGTCTCGCTTGCGGCCACGCCAAAGTCGTAAAAGATCTCCGAGCAGGGGCCGCACGGGCCGGTGTCGCCCATCTGCCAGAAGTTGTCCTTCAGGCCCATCTCGAAGATGCGCTCGGCCGGCACGCCCACCTCGCGCCAGAAACCATAAGCCTCGTCGTCGCGCGGCACCGCAGCGTCGCCCTCGAAGATCGTCACGTACAGCTTTGCCGGATCGAGCCCGAACCACTCCTTGCTCGTCAGCAGCTCCCACGCGTATGCAATCGCATCCTTCTTGAAATAATCCCCAAAAGAAAAGTTCCCCAGCATCTCGAAAAATGTATGGTGCCGACGCGTGAATCCGACGTTCTCCAGATCGTTGTGCTTTCCGCCCGCGCGCACGCACTTCTGGCTGGTCGTGGCCCGCGAGTACTCGCGCCGCTCCGCGCCCAGAAAGACGTCCTTGAACTGGTTCATCCCGGCGTTGGTAAACAGCAGCGTCGGATCATTCGCCGGCACCAGCGACGACGAGTGGACGCGCCGGTGTCCCTGCCCCGTGGCAGCCGAAACCTTGCCCTCAAAATACCGCAGATAATCTTCGCGAATCTGGCTTCCAGACCTGTATTCCATAGGTCTTTAAGTCTATCAGCGGAAGGCGTAGCCTTTACCGAAATCCCACCGCCGCCACGTCCCCGCCCATCGTCTTCTTTGCGTTGGCGATTGTCTCTGGGCGGAAGAATCCCATCCCCGCCACATCCCCGGCCATCGCCTTCCCCACCGGTCGCACCCTCGCGCCATCCGCGGCAAACGCCTGGTCCGTCCAGTCCCATCCCGTGTGGAACAGCAGAAACACATGTTCACCAGGCTGTGTCCGCAGGTCTTCATACGCAACAATTGGCAGTCCCGTGAAATGCTGCATGTGCATCGCCGTCAGAGCCATCGTGTCGTGCCGGTTCCAGCGCAACTCCTCCGCGCGGGAGTACACCAGCGTCATGCGCGCTCGCACATCCGCGTCCGGCTCGTAAGTGTGGTCCTCCTCGAACGCGCCCATGTCCTGCACATACAGCCGCCCATCCGGGTTTGCGTCCAGCGCCGCCTTCACCTCCGCCGGCTGCACCATCGACGCCAGCTCCACTGACGTACTCTTCTGCTCCACATAAATCCGCAGCACACCCAATCCCAAAATGCACACGAACAGCATCGATATCACAGCCGCAAATACCCCATTGCGCCTCAACCGGGGACTCACGACGATTCCCACCATAGCGCTGATCCCGACCATCGTTCCCAGCACATACCGCACTTCGATCATGTGCGTCACAAACTTCGCCAGGAAGTAGCCAAAGAAGGGGAGCGCCGCCAGTGTAATCAGAAGGACCCACTCCGCCGCCGGAATCCGCACCTCGCACTTGAGGATCTGCCGCGCGCACCCCCGCACCAGCCACACCGCAAACAATACCAGCACAACCATCCACAGACGCTGTCCCGAAACGTGCATCCGTGCAGAATCGTCAAACATCCAGCGGTAAGCACGCGTGATGTCGTGATGGTTGACCGAGCCGGAGTTGTAATAGTTCTTGCGAAACTCATTCGCCGCCTTGAGGAACGGCCACGTCGCAACAAAGCTTCCCATTCCCACCGCAATCGCCACCACTACCGGCCAATCGATCCTGCGCCGCTGCAACGTCCGGAACCCCTCCGCCGCGCACACTGGAACCAACAGCAGTATTCCGAAGTAGTGCGCATTGATCGTCGCCGCAATCGCCGCCGTCAGTCCCGCCAGAGCCCATCCCCGGTGCCTGTTCCCTGCTTCCCTCGTCGCCGCCTGCCAACTCAACAGCGCCAGCGCATACAGCCCCAGCATCAGCCCATACGGCCGTCCCTCGATCGAGTAATAGAGCGTAGCCGTCAGCGCCGGGAACGCCGCCGCCAACAACCCCGCGCGCTCCCCAGCCATGTTCCTCACAAAGAAGAACAGGCAGACCTGCATCAACAAAAATCCCAGCAGGGCAGGCAGGCGCAGCGCGAACGGGCCCGCACCAAACGCCTTCATCCCCGCATGGGCCAGCAGGGGATAGAGCAGCGGGTCCAGCGAGATCGGCCACGTCCGCTGCACCTGCACCAGCTTCCCCACCGTCGGCACGCTGTACGTCTGGAAGGCGTACATCTCGTCCTGCGACATCAGCTTGTGGTGCGACCAGGTCAGCGCGAGCGCCGCTGTCAGCAGCACAAGCACCACCACCAGCACGCGCGCCAGCCTGCACTGCGCGATTCCAGAACCCATCGCCGCGTCCGCCATCAGCCCTCGCCCGCCGCCGCTGGGTGCCCCATTCACGACAGTCTCACCGTCGTGAGTGGGAGGACCACCGAGGAAACCGCCGTGCCGCTCGTCGGCTGCACCACCGGAATCGTCGGCATGAAAATATTCTCCAGCCACGGCAGCCGCACAAACAGCAGCAGTACCATGACCACCACCGTTGCGGTAAACCACAGCATCAGCCCCGGCTCGCGATACAGCTTCTCGGGGTTCTGCACCGCGCTATTGTGCTTGAACGCGAGCTTGAAGTAGATCGCCATCACCAGCGCCACCAGCGGGAACGCCAGCAGCAGCTCGATCCGGTAGCGGATCACGAACGCCCCGAAGAACAGCATCGCCGTCGATGCATAGAAGACCACACTCACCAGCAGCGACTCCGGCGTATACCGCTTGAAGCTCGCCCGGTAGGCCCCCGCCACGCCGCGGTCGCCAATCTCGCGCAGCTCGCTGAAGCGCTTCAGCGCCATGAAGTAGCACCCGATCATCCAGTAGCACATCAGCAGGCTCAGCGGCGGCACCAGCCACGCCGCCACTGCGTACCACCCCAGCAACATGCGCAGCGGATTGTTCACGCTCTCCGTCAACACATCCAGGTACGCCACGTCCTTGGTCCGCAGCGGCTTGATGTTGTACGCGCATCCCATCAACCACAGCGCAAGCGCCGTCGCCGCAAACTGCCACGAGATCGTCCAGCCAATCGCCACGCCCGCTGCCATCATTAAAATCCACTGCGCGTAAGCCGCGGGAACGTTGACCAGCCCAAGCGCCGCCGGCCGGTCCCTCTTGGTCGGATGCTGCCGGTCGAACGGCGCATCCAGTACCTCATTCAGCACATAGTTGCTGCACGCCACCAGCGTGATCGACACAAACGCCCACACCAGCGTCAACCCCAGCCGCCAGCTCAGCAGTCCCGGATAGATGCTCAGCGGAACAATAATCCCAGGCAGCACAAACAGGTTCTTGATCGAGTGGTCCAGCCGCGCAATCGCCAGATGCGCCCGCAACCGCCGCGAGAAACTCACCTTCGTCCCCGTCGTTTCACTCATGCCGATCCCATCTAATTGCCGCCGATAGCGTTAGTATATCGGCGAAACCACCTGCGGCTGAGAAATACCGCGAAGCTTGCCGCAGAGTGCAGTTGATCTTCGCTAAAACCACGTCCCCGCCTTGTACCGCGCGTACTCCTCCCCAAACGCCGCAGCCAGAACCCGCGCCTCCCTCCGCGCCCGAACAACCTGCAACGGAACCAGCGCCGCAATCGGCAACAGCAGAAGCCAGCGCTCCAACACAATCACGATCCCCACCAGAAACATCGCGCTGAACACATAGATCGGATTGCGAATCCGCGAATAAAGCCCCGTCGTCACCAACTTCTTGGCCTTCGCCTGAACCGAAAACGCAGAGCCCAACTGTAGCCGCGCCACAATCAACAACACCACCCCTGCCGCCGCCATCACTCCGCCCACTACCTTCACCGGCGTCCACGCAACACTCCCCACTTGCGCCGCCAGCCACACCGTCATCACCACAATAACCACCAGCGTAATCACATTCGCCTTCATCAATCTCCGCCTTTCACTTCGCCGCTTCCCACTCCCGGCGCCCAAGTCCATCCCTCCACCCTATACTCCGGGTCCATCGGCATCGCCAGCCTGGCAAACTCCCCGCGCCGAGCCACCATCGCCATGCAGCTCACCAGCGCGTCGAAGGCGTCCTCGCTGCCGCGCGCCCGCTCCATCACGCCGCGCGGCAGCGCCGCATAGGCCGCGTCCTCCCTGCGCTTCTTCCGCAGATACTCCGTCCGCGCCGCCGCATTCGACTTCCGCACTGGCCCCGTATTCAGTCGCGTGTACATCTCCACCACCATCGGCAATCCCGCCCGGTCGAACGGCCACACCCGGAATCCCGCCTCCCGCAGTCGCCGCAGCACCGGCATTCCGCGCAGCGACGCCGTCCCCACGCTGCCTGCCCCGCCGATCTGGAAGACGCTCTTCGGACCAATCCCGCGCACTCTCTCCGCGCGCTCGGCCTCGGGAATCCGTGCCGCCAGCTTGCAGTCGATGTCCGTCGCCCTCAGCATTCTGTGCAGCCCGTCGCCGCAGAACTCCGCAGGCTTGGGATGCTTCCCCCAGAACCGCCGGTCCGCGCACTCCGCCGCCAGCCACCGCTCGCCGTGCTCCCGCTCGACCAGCTCCCAGAACTCCGGGCCGTTCTCACACCCCATCTCGCCTCTTACGAACCACGCTGGAAAGCTGAAGCAGAAGTCCAGCCCCACCACCATCCGCGGCGTCTCGCGCGCCATCTCGATCAGCCACTCCCCAACCTGTGCCCGCGTCCGTCCACCCTCCAGCGTGACGCGTCCGCCATCGATCTTCCCTGCCACCGAAGCCGTCCAAACCCCAGCCCAGATCTTCCGCCTCTGCCCGGCCGCGCTGCGGTCCCCCGACCAGTCCACCGCCGCCACGCGCTCGGCGTCCATCCTCCGCCCCGCCCCGCTACTCCGCATCGCCGACCACATCTACCTCCTCCACCTCCACCCCCCACTCCCGCAACACCTTGAACACCGCCCCCGCCGAAAACCCCGCCCTCAGCAGCCGCCCCATCACCCTCGCCGACTCCTGCTTGGCCTTCTCACCCTCCGGCTGCTTCATCCTCTTCCGCGCGATGTACTCTCGCGCCAGCGCCACCTCATCCACGCCCTCATACGCCGCGCCCACCGCCGCGCCCACCGTCTCCGCCGCCACGCCCTTGGCCGCCAGGTCCTGCTGCACCCGCCGCCGCCCGAACTTCTCGCCCTCCTTGCGCAGCCGCGTATAGTCCACCGCAAAGCGCGCATCGCTCAGGTAATTCAGCTCCTTCAGCCGAGCGACCACCGAGTCCATCGCCCGCTCGCCCTCGTCTCCCTCCACGGCGCGCCGCTTCATCAACCGCCGCAGCTCGCGTTCCGTGCGCATCTGCGACGCCAGCATGCGCACGGCGTACTCCATCAACCCCGCCTCGCCCACCGGCTCCCGCCGCTTCGCCCGCTTGAACGCCATTGCTGCCTCTTCGCTTGTCGTTCCCGCAGAAAAACTGCTTCTGCCATTCTTCTCTTACCCCTTACCCCTTATCCCTTATCACTGCTTTTCCGCGTACTTCCCCGTCTTCGTCCAGCGGTCGCACCAGTCGTCGACAGTCTCATACCAGAGCTGCGAGTTCTGCGGCTTCAGCACCCAGTGCCCCTCGTCCGGGAAGTAGAGAAACCGCGCAGGCACGCCCCGCCGCTGCAGTGCCGTATACAACTCGAACCCCTGCGAAACATCCAGCCGATAGTCCTTCTGCGAATGAATAATCAGCGTCGGCGTCTTGGCATTCTCAATCGCCCGCAGAGCCGACCACTTTCGGAACGGGTCCTGCTCCGCCGCCAGTGACTGATACCGCCAAGGCTCCGCCGCATGTCCCCCCTCCTGTTTGTCATTCCGCAGCGCATTCTGTTTGTCATTCGGCAGCGCAATCTGTTTGTCATTCCGCAGCGCAATCTGTTTGTCATTCCGCAGCGCAATCTGTTTGTCATTCCGCAGCGCAATCTGTTTGTCATTCCGCAGCGCAGCGGAGGAATCTGCTTTTATCCCGCCCATCGGATTGTAACTAGCACTGAATCCATCCCAGCCCTTCGGAAAGTCCTCCGGCCGTCTGAACTCCCACTCGTTGAACCACATCTCCTCGGTCGTCCCGTACGCGCTCACCGGGTCCACCATCCCGTCGTGCGTCACAATGCACTGGAAGCGGTTGGTATGGGTCAGCACCCAGTCGGCCATAAAGCCGCCATAGCTCGCTCCCAGCGCGCACTCCCGCGTCTTGTCGAGGAAGGGATACGTCGCCTCGGCATAGTCCAGCCCCTTCATCAGGTCCTGGTACGCCCGCCCGCCCCAGTCGCCGCTGACTTCATCCACAAACTTCTGCCCATACCCCGTAGACCCGCGCCGATTGATCCCCACCACCACATACCCATCCGCCGCCAGCAGCTCCCAGTTCCAGCGATAGCTCCACGAATCCCCCAGCGCCGTCTGCGGCCCTCCATGCATCACAAACTTCACCGGATACTTCTTCGCCGGATCAAACCCCGGCGGCCGCAGGATAAACCCCTGAACCTTCGTTCCCTCCGCCCCCACAAACCAGAACGACTCCATCTTCGGCAGATCAAGCTGGTTCAACACAGAATCGTTCAAATGGGTTTCGCTAAGCGCGTGCATCAGACCCGTCTGCACAACGGAAGGAACAGTAGTCCCGAGCCCCGTCTTCTCAGGCGAAATCTTTAAGACCTCACCCGGCTCAAGGACAACCAACTCAGATGGAGAGTTCAATTCCATCCTGGAAGCGACAAGAAGTTTGCCGTCCTGCGTTAAACGCAAATCTCCGTATTCTCCGACGTTCACCATCTGCTGCAATTCCTGATTCGACAAGAAAAACCGGAAAATCGATTCTTCTCCTTGATTCCCGCTCGCAAAGTAAATGCCATTTGAATCAGGCACCCACATAAACTCGTCCACCCAGTTGTCAAACTTAGGCATCAACTCGCTGATCGTCTTCTTCTCCCGGTCGTAGAGCATCAACCGAAAACGATCCGACTCGAACCCCGCCTGCTTCTGCGACCGAAACGCCAGCCACCTCCCATCCGGCGAGTAGGCAGGAGCATCATCACTCCCCGGCGAAGTCGAAACCTTCACCGCCTTCGCTCCCGGCTCGTCGATTCTCAAAGTAAACACGTCGTTATTAGTAGAAGCCGCTGGAACCTTGTCGACGTTCGTCACATAAGCAATCTCCTTCGAATCCGGAGCCCACGCATACTCCAGCGGCCCACCCAGCATCCACGTCGGCGTCTCCGCATCCCCCACCGCGCTCGCCGGCGTCAGGTCGCGCACCCCGTCGTTGCTTTTGGACGAACCGCCCCCATCCGCATCCACCACCAGAATGTGGCTCCGCTTCTCGCCCGTGTAGTGGTCCCAATGCCGATAAAGCAACTCATCCCAAACCTGCGCCTTCACCGGACTAGCCGCCGCAGCCTCATCCTTCGCCTTATCGCAGGCATCTTCCTCCGTCCACGTCTCTGGCTCTGCCCCCGCAATCACACCCCCACCACGATTGTCATTCTCACCCCCTCCACGATTGTCATTCTGAGCGGAGCGAAGAATCCCCTCATTTGCACTTGTCCTTGCGGTTGCTTTTGCTCTATCCCCACCCTTCACCGAGCACTCGGGATACACATCCGCCACAAACATCAGCCGCTTCGAATCCGGCGACCAGATCGCCCCATCCGCTCCGCCCGTCACACTCGTCACCTGTACCGCCGTGCCAACCTTGCCCGCCGCCTCATCCCACGGTGCCACGTATATCTGGTCCTTCGTGGTCATCGTGACCCACATACCATCCGGCGAGAACCGCCCATTCGACTCCCCACTCCCATACGTCACCTGTCGCTCGCCACTGCTGTCAGCCGCCTGCGGAACGATAACTGAAACGACCTGTGAAACCGAAATCCCCCCCTCATGCACCTCATCCTTGACGGCCTTATCGTCGTGGGTGGGATTGAGCGCCACCACCCAAAGATGGTTCACCTTCGTGTTCTTCTCCAGCGACACATCCGTCACCGAAAACATCACCCACTTCCCGCTCGGCGACACCTGCGGATCGCTCACCCGCTTCATCGCCATCAAATCCGCAAACGTCATCGCCCGCTTCGCCGCGCCGTTTTGTTTGTCATTCCGCAGCGCAGCGGAGGAATCTGCTTTTCCAGCCTGCCCCGCCGTCTGTCCGGCAACCTGTCCCTGAGCCGCCACCATCCCGGCCCACGCCAATACAATCCCAACCACACGCATCTTCTTCATCGCGCCAGTCTACATCCAACCCACCGATCTCTCCCACCCGCCGCAGCCATCGAGGCCGCGAAAATAAATTCCTCAAAAACACCAGCAAATTCGCATGTCAAGCCCCCCCGGCCTCGAAAATTTCCATAACCACTTCTGTACCAGTAACTTACCCGAGAAAAAATAGTTGGCATAGTAGTTATGCTCCAGCGCGTATAATTAAATCAGTAAGCAAAACCATACAGACCCGGCCAACAGCCGGGCCTTCGCATTTATTGTGCTTCTCTTGTTGGTATAGAGCCGAACCCCTCAAGTCGTCATTCTGGCGCAGCTCCACGAGTCGTCATTCTGGCGCAGCCAGAATCTCCGTATTGGCCTTTGCTTGTTTTAGCTCGTCATTCTGGCGCAGCCAGAATCTCAGTATTTTGTTTGTAGCTCCTCTAACACCTTCAGGAGATCAACTCTAACCCGCAACCGTCTCGACGAAGTCAAGACTTAGTCCAGACCTGATCCAGACAAGTCCAGACTTAACATGCCTTTTTTGAAGACTTTAGTATTTTTTCGCACACAAGGGAGATTCCGCATGTCCGAAGCAGACGCAACCAGCCGGGTCTTCGCCTTTACTGACCACGTACCACTGACCCCTTACCGCTGCCTCTTCGCCTTTTATACGCCTCTCGCGCTTAGCGAGAGCTTAACATGCATGTTTTGAATACTTTACGCTATTGGCACCGGGGGGTGGGTCCCCCGCCAAACCAGAATCGTCTAACCTCCAGACAGCCCGAAGACGGAGTACAGCACCGATGAATCTGCCCGCCAAAGCCGCCGCCCTCCTCGCCCTCGCTCTCGCGGTGCCGCTGCGTTTCGCCGCCGCCCAGGACTCCTCCGGCTTCGGCAAGCTGGACCCCGCGCCCCCCACCGGCCTCACCTCCGACCAGATCATTGCAAAGTTCGCCGCCCGCGAGGCCGAGTTCGCCCAGGCCCGCGAAGACTACGTCTTCCGCCAAGCCGTCAAGGTCGATACCCTCGACGAAGACTCCGGCAAGGTTGACGGCGAGTACCAGCAGGTCACCGACATCACCTTCTCACCCGAAGGGCGCCGCGAGGAGCACGTCGTCTTCGCCCCCCAGAACACCCTCGACCGCATCATGATGACGCCCGCCGACTTCGATGAGATCGAGCACCGCCTGCCCTTCATCCTCACCACCGGCGACCTGTCCCAGTACGACGTAAAGTACCTCGGCAGCCAGAAGGTCGATGAGATCGACACCTACGTCTTCGAGGCCGGCCCCAAGACGCTGGTCAAGAACCACCACTACTTCCAGGGCAAGGTCTGGGTCGATCGGCAGGACCTGCAGATCGTCCTCATCAACGGCAAGACCGTCCCCCAGGACATGCGCCCCGGCCACGAAGACCTGCAGCCGCCGTTTACCACCTACTACGAGCAGGTTGACGGAAAATACTGGTTCCCCACCTACACCAAGGCCGAGGGAGAGCTGCACTTCGCCGCGCAGAACGGCGCGCTCAGCCAGGACGTCCACATCCGCTCAACCGTGCGCTACACCGACTACAAGCGCTTCCGCGCCACCAGCCGAATCATATACAACGGCCAGGACATCACCAACAAAAAGGACCCGGACGATCGGAAGCAGCAACAGAACAGCGGCCAACCGCCAGCTCCCGCGGCACCGCAAAAATGAAGCGGACGGATGTGAGCGTCACGCGACAAACTGCAACTCCGGTGCCGACTCAAAATAGAGATAGCGCCTCCAGCTTGGGTCCGCCGATCCGATCATGCGCATGATGTGGCGCGATGTGTGCAGGGTGAACGGTTGCGGCTGGCGCAGCAGCCTCATCTCGGTTAGCTCGTGCAGCAGTTGATTTCCCTTGCGCCGATTGCACTCGTGGCAGCACGCGACCAGGTTCTCCCAGGTCGAAAGGCCGCCCCGCGAGCGTGGAAGCACGTGGTCGAGCGTCAGTTCGCCGGCGGTCAGCACGAGGCCGCAGTACTGACAGGAGTTGCGGTCGCGCAGCAGGATGTTCTTGCGCGAGAGAGCGCGCGTCTGGTGCGGAATCCTGCGGTACTCCAGCAGCCGGATCACGCTCGGCATGGCCACATTCATGCGCGCCGCGTGTAGCACCGCGCCCTGTTCCTCCTCGGTGCGTGCGACTCCCTTCAGCACCAGCACCAGCGCGCGCCGCGCGCCGCAGATGTTGATCGGCTCGTAGGAGGCGTTCAGCACCAGCACCGGAGTCTGCATCGCCGGCTGACGAAAGACGCCGATGCGGACATCCAACTCCGTGGTCAGTCGCGGCGAGCTGTGTCCGCTCGCGTGCCGGCTCCCGCTCACCCGCTGCTTCCGCACCTTCGACGAACCGTGGGACGCTTGCATTGGTCTAACCCTCCGCTTCCGATCCTCATCCGAATCCGCTGCGTTTATACCGTTGAACGCTCAAGACCGCTGAACTTGCTTGCCCATTCGCGCTGCCTCTATCCGAATCCCTGCGGAGAGTGCGACCGAGTTTCGTCCCACATGGCAACCGGAATGCGCGGGGTCTGTGCGCGGGCCAGCGTGGCGACCCAGACCTTGCTTGCGCCGGCGCGGCGCAGTGCCCGCGAACACTCGCGAGCGGTCGCGCCCGTTGTGTATATGTCGTCGATCAACAGCACCTCGCAGCCAGGACGAAGGAGGTTCCGATCCACCTCGAAGGCGCCCTTGACGTTCCAGTAGCGGCTGGTCGGGTTGAGCGCAAACTGACTTCGCGTGTCGCGGCGGCGGCGAAGGATTTCGGACTGTAGACGAAGGCGCCAGTCAGGACGCGTCCGATGCAGCTCGGCCAGAGCGACCTTGGCCAGCAGTTCGGACTGGTTGTAGCCGCGCTGGCGCAGCTTGCTCGGGAATAGCGGCACCGGAACGACAATCAGCTCCTGAGCAGTCTCAGTATGAGCAGTCTCGGCTTCGATCGACAGGATTGCCGCGGCCAGCATTGGGCCAAGCAGCTTGGCAACACCGCTCATCCGCTCGTACTTGAGCAGGTGAATCATCTCGCGCAGTTCTTTCCGGTAGACCGCGTACGCAACGGCGCGCTCGAACTTTGGCGGACGATTGCGGCAGCCGTCGCAGAGCAGACCTTCTACCATGAACTGGCTGGCGAAACGAGCGCTCTCCATGTCGATGTCGAGAGCCTCGCCACATATGCGGCACATGGCTAGAGTCTGCGGCGGTACAGAAGTCCGGCAGTTGTCGCAGATGGGAAGGATTGTGGAACGCAGCAGCGGGCCGTTGCACACGCGGCAGTCTGACGGAAAGACTGTTGTGGCAAGATCGTCAACAACAGAGCAAAACACCTCGCCTGTGCGAACGGCCAGGCGTTGCAGCAGGTGCATTTGAGCGCGACCGTCTTCCGGTCTGGCGCATGAACCTGGCGGCGCGCCGGGGGGAACTTGGAGCGTACTCTCATTCAGGCTTACGCTGAAGATGCACCTCGCTCGCACGGCGCTCCAGGCCGCTTGGGCCGCGCCGATGGTCGAAGTATAAATCCCCGCGGCCCGATTCGCCAGCAGGAATGTCCGCGCCTGCCTGCGCCGCAGCATTGCGCCACTCCAAAGTTGGTTGGCGCTGATACACTCCCATCGGAGCCAATAACTGCGAATTCACGCGGGAGATATCAAACACATGGCCGCATCGACACCCATCAAGCCTGTCTTCAAGCCCTTCGTTCCCGCGACCGAAACACGTCCGGAGTTGACGGCGAGGGCGCTCATTCTGGGCGGGATCTTCGGCGTGCTGTTTGGCGCAGTGACGGTGTACGTCGGGCTGCGCGCCGGGTTGACAGTGGCCGCCAGCATCCCAATCTCCGTGCTCTCGATCTCCATCCTGCGGGCCTTCGGCCGCGCCAGCATTCTGGAAAACAACATTGTGCAGACAACGGGCAACGCGGGCCAGTCCATCGCATCTGGAGTCATCTTCACGCTGCCCGCGCTGATCTTCCTCGGCTTCGATCTGGAGGCGAGCCGCATCTTTGCGCTTGCGCTCTTTGGCGGCTGGCTCGGCGTTCTGTTCATGATCCCGCTGCGCCGCCAGCTCATCGTCGAGGAGCATGGAGCACTGATCTATCCCGAAGGCACGGCCTGCGCCGACGTACTGATCGCTGGCGAGCGCGGCGGCAGCTTCGCCTCGCGCGTCTTTCTCGGTCTCGGACTCGGCGGGGTCTACACCCTCTTCCAGAACGACGGTCTCTTCGGCCTGTGGCCCGACACGCCGAAGTTCGACCCCGACCTCGGCCCGCAGCATCTGCTCAAGGGCGCGTCGATCCGCGCCGACTGTACAGCGGAGTATCTCGGCGTGGGCTACATCATTGGCGCGCGCGTGGCGGCGATCATGCTGGCCGGAGGCATCTTCTCCTGGCTGGTTCTGATGCCAGCGATCTACTTCTTCGGGTCGCACCTCTCCGGCCCGCTCTATCCCGGCACCGTCCCGGTGAAAGACATGTTGCCCTCCGATCTTTGGCGAACCTACGTTCGTCCAATGGGGGCGGGCGCGGTCGCTGCTGCCGGACTCATCACGCTCATCCGTACGCTGCCCACAATCTTCAGTGCGCTGACGCAGGGTCTGAAGAAGGGCGGCGGCAAGCTTGCGGCTGCACGGCCTTCGCGCACGGAGCACGATCTGCCTCCTATCGTGGTCTTCGGCGGCAGCGGCCTGCTGATCGTTCTCATGTTCCTCTTCCTCCAGTTCAAGCCCGTCCCCGGAGCGTACGTCGGACCGCTGGCGAACGCTGCCGCGGCGCTGCTGATCGTTGTCTTCGGCTTCCTCTTCGTTACGGTCTCGGCTCGCATCGTGGGCATCGTCGGCTCATCCGCGTCTCCCGTCTCCGGCATGACCATTGCCACGCTGATGGCGACCAGCGCAATCTTTCTGGTGAAGGGCTGGACCGCGCCGGCGTTTGGCGCTCTCGCCATCACCATCGGCGGAGTGGTCTGCATCGCGGCGTCGAACGCGGGCGATACGAGCCAGGACCTGAAGACCGGCTACCTGATTGGCGCGACGCCGTGGAAGCAGCAACTGGCGCTGATGATCGGCGTCATCGTCTGCATCTTCTCCATCGGAGCCACGCTGAACGCGATGAACGTCGGCTTGGAGCAGTTCCAGCGGATGCAGAAGCCGGTCGCGCTCTCGCTGGCACAACTTCCGGATGGCGTGCAGGACAAGGGCCATTTCACGCGCGATAGCGTTTCGCTCACCTCGCACAACGCGGACGATCACGCCAAGGAACAGCTTGGCGGAACACGGCAGTACATTCTGCTGAACGCCATCGGCTCGACCACGCTGGACGACGGCAAGTACCTCTACAACCCTGCCACGGGGCAGATCGAGGTGCAGTGGATCCAGGGCATCGGCAGCGAGCGGGCCGCCGCACCGCAGGGACGCCTGATGGCGACGGTGATCAACGGCATTCTGACGCGCAAGCTGCCATGGACGCTGGTGCTGCTCGGCGTGGCCCTGGTGATCGTCGTCGAACTGCTGGGCGTTCGTTCGCTCACCTTTGCAGTTGGCGCCTACCTCTCGATTGCCACTACGCTGGCGATCTTTGTCGGCGGCGTGATGCGCTGGATGGTCGACCGCGCGATGATCCAGCATCGCGCGCGCGCCCGCCTCGCGGCCAATCCAGAGGTCATCGATCCCGAGACTGGGCTTCCCGTTCCGACCAGCGTGACGCCTGCGCTCGATAGCGAGAGCGAGATCTCGCCGGGAAGTTTGTACGCTTCGGGGCTGATCGCCGCCGGCGGCATCGTCGGACTGCTGGGCGTCTGCGCGCGTCTGCTGGAGGGACTCTCCGAACAGCACGGCGGCCACTGGCAGCTCTTCCGCTTCAGCGATGCCAACCCGATGCACCACGACTGGGTGAGCGTGGTGATGTTCGCGCTGCTTGCGTTCAGCCTGTACTACTTCGCTCGCAAGCCGCTCGGGGAGAAGCACGGGTGAGTGCTGGTCTGATCCGGCTGTGGTCTGCGGCTGCCGGTGTGTACCCCCCCGGTGGCAATAGCGTAAAGTATTCAAAAAATGGAGTTTAAGCACCCTAAGCGCGTGAGACGTAGTAAAGGCGAAGATTCGGAGGATTTCAGTTGCGGCGGACATGCGGGTTCTCTCCTTTGTGTGCGAAAAAATACTAAAGTCTTCAAAAAAAGCATGTTAAGTATGGACTTGTCTGGACTTAGTCTGGTTTAAGTCTGGACTTGGTCTGGACTTCGTGGAGACGATTGAGGGTTAAAAGCGAAGGCCGGCGCGGTTGGCCGGGTCTGTTTGGTTTTGCTTACTGATTTAATTAGGGGCTGTCCTAGATAATCAATTCAAAGGGTCTTTTGAACTGGGATGGCGCGGATGCGAAAGAGTCGTCTGAGTTGGTTGCAGCAGCGGCGGTTGATCGAGCATTTTGTGGCCGGAACGACGGCGC
>Ga0224554_1000427_pt1 | contig 35536 bp, 34 predicted proteins | sample 714S22024metaG_FD_180666 | JGI IMG/M metagenome (GOLD analysis project Ga0224554, IMG submission 180666) | Peat soil microbial communities from Stordalen Mire, Sweden - 717 S2 20-24 | ecosystem: Environmental > Terrestrial > Soil > Wetlands > Peat | place: Sweden: Norrbotten County, Stordalen... | reverse complement strand
TGCTCGACGGTGATGACGCGCGACTTGGATTCGGGCCGCGCCCAATGGATGTCGGCGTGCGTGCGGTTTTCAATTTTGCGGCAGCTCAAACATTCGTCGCAGCAATCAACTGTCGCGCCGTCAATTTTAACCGGGTTCTGGCAGTTCAAGGTTTTTGCCAGCGTGCGCGCAAGCAGTTCCAGTTCGTCAAGCTGGTCGCCGGTGAACAGGTAGGCGTGGCCGAGCCGTCCGCGGGCGAGCGAGCGTTGCAGCAATTGGACGCCTTGCGTTTGCCTGGGGAAATTTTTGAAAGCCATGCGCGGTTGAAATCTAAACCGCCCCGTTGCGCCGGCCAACCTAAAAATTTTGCGTGGCGGCTTCTCGGCAGAGAGCCGCACCTAGTCCGGCATCTCCGCATCCTGACCGTCGGCCACAAAGACCTTACGAACAGCCGAGGCTTTCGCCGCAGTTGAGGCATTTGTAGCACGCGCCGTTGCGGACGACGACGTTGCCGCAGTTCGGGCATGTCGGCGCGTCCTGCTGGTTGGTGATCATCGAGGTGAGCGTCAATGTGCGGCGGGCGTGGCCGTTACCGGATTTTATTTCGAGCACATCGGTGTCCTCGGCGATCGGCAGTTCAGGCACGGGGCGGTTCATCCTTTTTTTTTCCTCTTCGATCAGGCCGGGCATCGCCAGTTCCGGCTGCGTGCGCGCGACCGCCACGCTTTCGCGGTAGCCGGAAACGAATTGCAGCGCCAGCCAGCGGAAAACATAATCAATGATGGACGCGGCGTTGCGGATCTCGGGATTTTTGGTGAAGCCGCTCGGCTCGAACCGCTGGTGCGCAAATTTGCGGACCAACGCGTCGAGCGGCACGCCGTATTGAAACGCAATGCTGGTGAGCGTGCCGATGCTGTCCATCAGGCCGCCGATGGTGGAACCTTCCTTGGCCATCGTGATGAACAGTTCGCCGGGCTGGTTGTCATCGAACAAACCGACGGTGAGATAGCCTTCGTGTCCCGCAATGTCAAATTTGTGGGTGATCGCCGTGCGCGTGTCCGGCAGACGACGACGCAACGGTTTGCCCGCTTCATCTTGCAGGCGGGCGACCTCCGCTTCAAGCTGCTTGATGCGATTTTCAAACGCGGCGGCGTCAGCGGTTGATCCCGTGGCGGTTCTGTCGCCGCCTTCATTGGTCTTTTTGGTGTTGAGCGGCTGGGAACGCTTCGAGCCGTCGCGATAAATCGCCACGCATTTCAAGCCCATTTTCCAAGCCTGAACGTAAGTGTCGCGGATCTCGGCGACGGTGCATTCGTTCGGCATATTGACGGTCTTGGAAATGGCACCGCTGATGAACGGCTGCGCGGCGGCCATCATTTTCAAGTGCGCAAGATAGCCGATGCTGCGCTTGCCCTTGGCCGGCTTGAAGGCGCAGTCGAACACGGGCAAATGCTCCGGCTTGAGTCCGCTGCGGATTACGGAAAGCGGGGCGCTTTCCGTTGCGCCCGGGGCGGGCACGCTCCCCTCGACGTCTTCGATGGTGTCGTGCTTTTCGATGTGCGCGATGATTTTCGTGACAGCGGCAGCGTCGTAACCGAGCCGGCGCAACGCATCGGGCACGCCGCGATTCACAATCTTCAACATGCCGCCGCCGGCGAGCAGTTTGTATTTCACGAGCGCGATGTCCGGTTCGACGCCGGTCGTGTCGCAGTCCATGAGGAACGCAATCGTGCCGGTGGGCGCGAGCACGGTGACTTGGGCATTGCGATAGCCGTGCTGCTTGCCCTTGGCGAGCGCGCCGTCCCAGCATTTGCGCGCCTCGGTCTTAAGATAATTAAATTCGGCGCTCGGTTGAATTGTTTCCACGGCGTCGCGGTGAAGCTTGATGACGCCGAGCATGGATTCGACATTGTCCTTCGCCACGGTTTTCTCCACGCCGGCACAACGCGCGTCGCGGTAGCCGGCGAATGCGCCAGTGGTTGCGGCGATGTCGGCGCTCTGCTCGTAAGCGTGACCGGTCATGATGGCAGTGATCGCCCCGGCGAGCGCGCGGCCTTCGTCGGAATCGTAAGGCAAGCCGTAGCTCATGCAGAGCGAGCCGAGGTTCGCGAAGCCGAGACCGAGCGTGCGGAAGATGTGGGAATTTTCCGCGATGTCCTTGGTCGGATAGCTGGCATTGTCCACGAGAATTTCCTGCGCGGTGATGTAAATGCGGACGGCGGCCTTGAAGCGCTCAATGTCGAACTTGCCGTCTTCGCGCTTGAACTTCATCAGGTTCAGCGAAGCGAGATTGCACGCGGTGTTGTTGATGAAAACGTATTCGCTGCACGGATTGGTGGAATGAATCGGCTCGGTGCCTTTGCAGGTGTGCCATTTCTGGATGGCACCGTCGTATTGAATTCCGGGATCGCCGCAAATGTGCGTGCCTTCGGCGATTTTTTCGAGCAGCCGGCTCGCGTCCTTTTTTTGGAGCGGCTTGTCGCCCTTGACGGTGCGCGTCCACCATTCCTTGCCGGACAGCGCGGCTGCAAAAAATTCGTCGCTGGCGCGGACGGACAGGTTTTCATTCTGATACATCACGCTGCCGTAGGCGTCGCCGTTGTAGCTGCCGTCGTAACCCTGCTCGATCAGCGCCCACGCCTTTTTTTCTTCCTTCTGCTTGGCGTCAATGAATTCCTCGATGTCACCATGCCAGTCGCGCAGGGTGTTCATCTTCGCCGCGCGGCGCGTTTTGCCGCCGGATTTCACGACGTTGGCGACCTGGTCATAGACTTTCAGAAAACTCATCGGACCGCTGGGCCGGCCGCCACCGCTTAATTTTTCGCGGCTGGAACGGATCGGCGTCAAATCGGTGCCGGTGCCGGAACCATATTTGAACAACATCGCCTCGCTGTAAGCGAGGTGCATGATGGATTCCATGTCGTCCTTGACGCTTTGGATGAAGCACGCGCTGCCTTGCGGATATTCGTATTGCGTCCTGGCGCGCTCAGCCTCCTTGGTCTGGCGGTTGAAGAACCAGTTGCCCTTGCTGGAATTTTTGCCGATGCCGTATTGGTGATAGAGACCGACGTTGAACCACACCGGCGAATTGAACGCGCCAAACTGGTTCACGCACAGCCAGGTGAGTTCGTCGAAAAAGATTTCGCCATCCGCCTTGCTGAAATAACCGTCCGCGATGCCCCAGTCGGCAATCGTCCGCGAGATGCGGTGAATGAGCTGGCGCACGGACGTTTCGCGCTCGGAGGTGTGCTGTTCGCCGTAAAAATACTTTGACACAACAACTTTCGTGGCGAGCAGCGACCAGGACTTTGGCACCTCGACATTTTCCTGCTTGAAGATGACCTTGCCGGCGTCGTCGGTGATTTCGGCGGTGCGCTGGTCCCATTCGATCTGGTCGAACGGTTTGACCTTGGCGTCGCTGAACACGCGCTCGACGGGCAGCGATTTTTTGGTGGCGGGTTTCATCGGGCGGGCATTGGAGACTTTGTGGTTACGGCGGCTGGCGGCTTTCGGGGCCGGGGCCGAGACATCCTCGCGTGCGTCAATCATGGATTTTCCTTTCGAGCGGTTGAAATTTCTTTTTCAGACAAATCACCCGACCGTTTCAAAACAGAAGACCGGTCGGGAAAATCGGATTTTCAGCCTGCTTTACGGGTTTTCGCCAACCGCTTATTTTTGAACGAAACCCCATTTAGTGGGCAACGATGCGAGCCTATACCCAACATATTGTGGTTGCAAGAAAATTTTGCAAAAAAGTTACACGAATGATATTCCCAAATAAAATCAACGGTATTTCCACGCCAGCATTGAAAAAAGCGCGGCTTATTCGCCCCTGTGAACAACCTCAACGCGCTTTTTTCTTCGGCTTGCGCGAATATCTTTCGTGCCGCGCCGCCCGATAGGCATCCATCCGCCCCGCCAGATTTTTGTTCGACGGTTTGGGTTTCCGCACCGACTCAACGGTTTTGGGACGCGCCTTCGGCACGAACGTGATCGGGCAGCCTTCGTAGCCGAACGCGCGGCGCATTTCGCCCGCGAGATATTTTTTATACGGGTCGGAAAACAGCTCGTCGCGGTTGACGAACAGCAAAAACGCCGGCGGCGACTGCCGCACCTGCGTGGCGTAATAAAATTTCAGCCGGTGGCCCGCGTCGCTGACCGGCTGGCGTTTTTCCACGGCGTCGTGCAACGTGCGGTTCAGGATCGCCGTCGGGACTTTCTGCTGCAATTGCGCGGCCACATAGCGCACGGCTTCGAGCAGGCGATCCAGATGAAAACCGGATTTCGCGGAGGTGAAAATCACCGGCGCGTAGTCGAGGAAAAATAATTTTTCCTGCACCCACTCGCCGAATTCGCCGAGCGTGGTCATGATTTTCGGCGCGGAACGGTTTTCCTTTTTCTCGCGCGAAACGATTTCCTCTTTGCGTTTTTCACGGATCTGCTCCTCGAACAAATCCCATTTGTTGACGACCAGGATGCACGCGCGGCGATTTTCCACGATGCGGTCGGCGATTTTTTTGTCCTGTTCCAAAATTCCGGCCTCGGCGTCCAGAACCAGAATCGCAATGTCGCAGCGCGCGATGGATTCTTCCGAACGCTGCACGCTGAAAAATTCCACGGAGTCGTCAATGCTGCGCGTTTTGCGGATGCCGGCGGTGTCCACGAGCACATATTTTTCGCGTCCGCCCTCGGTCTCGACCTCGAACGGCACGTCCACCGAGTCGCGCGTCGTGCCGGGAATCGGGCTGACGATGACGCGCTTGGATTTCGTCAAAGCATTGATAATCGAGGACTTTCCGACATTTGGTCTTCCGACAATCGCCAGACGCAACGGGCCTTTTTTGCGACGCACGGGCGCAGCTTCTTCGCCTTCGACTGGCGCGGAAATTTCTACGTCTGGAAGTTCCGGTTCAGGAATTGCGGCGGGCAGATAAGCCGTCGCCGCGTCCATCAAGTTTGTAATGCCTTCACCATGAATCGCGCTGACGGGAAACATTTTCTCGAAGCCGAGCCGGGAAAATTCATCCATGTTTTTTTCCGCGAGGCTGGTGTCCACCTTGTTGATCGCGACCAAAATCGGTTTGCCGCTGGCCCGCAATTTTTGCGCGACTTCGCGGTCGAGCGGCACAACGCCTTCCTGCACATTGACGACGAGGATGATGGCGCTCGAAGCTTCGATGGCGATTTCCACCTGCTCCAGTGCGGCCTTGACAATGACATCTTCGGATTTTTCGCGGCGGAGCAGGCCGATGCCGCCGGTGTCCACGAGCGTGAAAGATTTTCCGTTCCACTCGGCCTCGACGCTGACGCGGTCGCGCGTGACGCCGGGCTGGTCATGCACGATGGCGATGCGTTTTTTGACGATGCGGTTGAACAGCGCGGATTTCCCGACATTCGGACGGCCGACGATGGCGATGAGATTTGACACTTGCGCAGGGTGCCGAATTTTTCGCGGGCGCGAAAGGTGAAATGTCAGCGCATGGCAAAGAAATCTTCCGGCGCAAGAGTGGAACAGACCCGGCTTCACCGCCGGATTTATCTTCGGAGGCTGTGGAAACAGATTAAATTGTTTCCGACACGCGCTGGATTTTCACTGCCTTGCCGCTGGCGTTGTCAATTTCAACCACCGCGCCTTGCAGCTTCACGTCGTTGCGCGCCACTTCAAACCGTTGCGGCATGGCGGTGCGGAAACGCGTGAGCACCGGCTGGATTTCGCGGCCCAAAACACTTTCGTGCGGGCCGGTGAAGCCGGCGTCGGTCAGATACGCCGTGCCGCCCGGGAAAATCTGCTCGTCCGCCGTCTGCACATGCGTGTGCGTGCCCACCACAGCGCTGACCTGACCGTCGAGCATCCGCGCGAACGCGATTTTTTCCGAGGTCGCCTCGGCGTGAAAATCCACGAAGATGATTGGCGTGTGCTGGCACAGCCATTTCGCCTCCTCGAGTGCGAGCGTGAACGGATTGTCCAGCGGCGGCTGCATGAAGGTGCGGCCTTGCACGTTCATCACGGCGATGGGCGGCAGGTCGCGAATTTTGAGAATCGTGCTGCCTTGGCCGGGCGTGCCGGGCGGATAATTCAGCGGACGGAGAAAACGCTTTTCATTTTGCAGCAGTTCCATGACTTCCTTTTGATCCCACAAATGGTCGCCGGTCGTGATGGCGTCCACGCCGTAGTCGAAGAGTTCCTCGGCGATGCCGGGAGTGATGCCGTTGCCGCCGGCGGAGTTCTCGCCGTTGGCGATGACGACGTCGAGACCATGCGCCAGCTTGAGCTTCGGCAGGAGTTCCCTGACCGCGCGCCGGCCGGGGCTACCGACGATGTCGCCGATGAACAGGATTTTCACGGCAAAAATTTAACCGCGAAAGAGTCGAAATACACGAAAGAAAACCGATTGCAAAATTTGGGCGGCGCGGCAGCGCCGCCCTACCACAATTGGTAGGGCTGACCTGCCGGTCAGCCCATTTCAAAGCCAACACGCAATTGTGCCGATGATTGCAGCGATAAGCCAGAGCAATAGCACGGCGCGAGTTCGGCTCAAGCCTGCGCGCACGAGGCGGTGCGAGAGATGATTCGTGTCGCCGATCCAAAACGGCTTGCGTTTGAGCGTGCGGAAAACGACGACTTGCGCGAGATCAATCAGCGGAATTGCCAAAACGAAAAGCGGCGCGAGCACGGCCAGCGGATGCGGATTTTGTTTGGTGTAAAAATGCGGCAGAATCGCCATGACGGCGAGCAGGTAGCCGACGAGGTGGCTGCCGGCATCGCCGAGGAAGGCGCGGGCGTTCGGAAAATTCCACGGCAGAAAACCGACGAGCGCGCCGCACATCAGAAAACCCATGAGTGCGACGAGATATTCGCCGTGAGTCGCGGCGATGAAAGCGAACAGCAGCGCACCGATCGCGCCGAGGCCGGCGCAAAGGCCGTTCATGTTGTCCATGAAATTGAAGGCGTTGATGACGGTGAGCAGCCAGAAGATCGTGATGGCGTAGCTGAAAAGTTCGCTGTGCACAAACAGCGTGATGCGCTTGCACGCGACGGCGACGATTAACGCGATCAAAAATTGCCCGGCGAATTTCGGCAGCGGTTTCAATTCATGCTTGTCGTCCAGCAAACCTAAAATGGTTATGGCAATCGCGCCGAAGGCGATGACCGCGAGTTCAAAGGCGCGATGGTTGAAACCATAGGCGATGGGCGGCAGCACGCCCGGATTTTGAATGCTGGCCGAGGCGAAACGCGCACCGACGGCCAGTGGCAGCAACAGCCCGGTGAGAACCGCGAGTCCGCCTGCCAGCGGGATCGGCTGGTCATGGATTTTGCGATGGCCGGGATCATCCACGAGGTTTTTCCGCCGGCACCAGGCAGACCAACAGGGCAGTGCCAGAAAGGTCGTGAAAAAGGCGCCCGCAAGGGCGGCGAGAAAATAATTGAATGGAAAACTCACAAGTTGATGCCGTGTTCGGCCGCCAGTTTCAGGTAAAGGTCATGGATGGAGTCCACCATTTTTTCGACGGCAAAATTTTCCCGGACAAAATCCGAGCCGGTGCGGCCAAGTTTTTCCCGAAGCGCGCTATCGTTCGCCAGTTGCATTATTTTTTCCGTCAGATTTTTCAAATCGCCGCGTTGAATCAGAAATCCCGTCCGGCCGTCGAAACAGACTTCCCGCGCGCCGTCGCAATCGTAGGCGACGACCGGTTTGCCGGCGGCGAGCGCCTGCGGCAGGGCGCGCGGCAGGCCTTCGCGCGATGACAAATGGACCAGCGCATCCATAATGCCGACATATTTTGGGACTTCGGACGGCGCGACGAGGCCGGTGAAAATAAAATGGCGTTCGAGCTGGAGCGAACGAGCCAGGTTTTCAAAACGCGCGCGGTATTCGCCGTCGCCGACGAGGAGGAACTTGATTTGCGGGCAGCGGCGGACGAGTTCGGGCGCGACGGCGAACAAATCGTCGTGGCCTTTGAGTTTGACGAGCCGCGCCACGGTGCCGACGACAAAATCACCCGGCGCAATCCCCAATTTTTCCCGCAGTGCCAAATCATTGGTCGCGGTGAGAAACGGTTCGAGCGGGAAGCCGCTGAAAATTTTAGTGTATTGCCCCGGCGTGCCGATGCCGGCGGCGAGGTATTGGTCTTTCATCGCGTCGGCGACGACGATGAAATGGCCGGTGGCGCGGGCGGCGCTTTTTTCGGCGGCGCGGAAAATGAAATTGCTCAAACCGTTTTGGAACGTGCCGAACGACGGGCCGTGAATCGTATGAATGATGATCGGCACGCCGGCGCGTTTCGCGGCGAGGCGTCCGAGAATCCCGGCTTTGCCGCTGTGCGTGTGGACGATGCCGGGTTTTTGTTCGCGGAAGATTTTTTCCAGTTTGTGGAGCGCGCTAAAATCCTTGAACGGATGAATTGGACGGACGAGCTCGGGAACAATCAGCAGTCGAGGGTCGAGGGTCGAGGGTCGAGAGCCGGAACGCTCGCCTTCGACCCTCGACCCTCGACCCTCGACTAATTTTTCCAGCGAGCCTTCGGAGCCGGCGGTCGGGCCGGAAATCAAACGGACTTCGACGCCGGGCTTGCGGCGCAGGCCGAGGACGGTGGCGACGGTGTTTTCCTGCGCGCCGCCGATGATGAGCCGGGTGATGACGTGGGTGATTTTCAAATCGCTGGATGGTTAAATAGTTGAATCGTCAAACCGCTTCAACCATTTAACGGTTCAATGCTTCAACGATTTCAACCGTTCGACGATGTTGGTGAACTCGGCGGTGTTGGTCCGGGCGGTGGCGAGATAGGCTTGGTAGTTTTTCATGGCGTCGTTGGTCTCGTGCTGTCGCCAGGCGATTTCGCCGAGGCCGTAGGCGACCTGGAACGAGTTGGTGTAGGATGCGCGCAAGGTTTCGTAGTCGGCGCGGGCGGCATCCAATTTGCCGCTGTCAAGGTAGGCGACGGCGCGGTTGAAAAGGGCATTGGGGTTGTTGGTCTGGATGGCCAGCAGGTGCGTCAGGGCGGCTATCGCGTCGTCGTAGGCTTTGATCTGGATGCTGGCGTAGCCCTTGCCGAAAAGCCAGGACGGGTCGTCGGGCGTGAGCCGCAGTTTGCGGTCAATGACGGTGATGGCGTTGGTGAAGAGGCCGCGCGCGACGTAGATTTGCGCGGCGGTCATGAGCAGGTCATTGTTGGTCGGGTGGCGGGAAATTTCGGTTTCAATCAGTTCAACGCCGCGCGCCGTCTCGTTTTTCTCCAGATGGGCGGTGGCGGCGAGGATGTCGAGCTGGGCTGAATTGGTGGCGGCGAGCGAAAATCTGGCCGGCTGTTCCAGCGGTTCGCGGAGCGCGTCCAGCGCGCGGTCGGGCAGGCGGGAGCCGAGGTAAATCTGCGCGAGCCATAAACGCGAGGCCAGGTTGTCCGGCAGCAACTGGTGGACGCGTTCAAAAGGTTCGACGGCCTGGCGCATCAATCCGGCCTGCATCAGGACGGAGCCTTCCTTCATGCAAAAGCTCGGCTCGTCAAACGGCCCGTTGGCGTTCAGGATTTCATTCCACGAGCGGTATTTGCCGAACTGGTCGGAGGTGGCCGTGGACAAGTCCACCGGCGCAATTTTTCCGGCGCGCAGGAGCTGGTTAAACTGGAGGTTGACCTGGGCGACGATGTTGTCGGGGTTGAGTTTTTGCGCCATTTCAAAATGCGCGGCGGCGTTGGTCAGGTCGCCCGCGCGCTGCAGTTGCACGCCCCAAAAATCCAGGCTGCGCGAGTAAAGAATTCCGGCGACGCCGACGTTGGGGTTGGGTTCGCGCGAAATGTGAAAAAAGTCCAGCGCTTTTTCGCCAAAGCCGGGCGGCGCGTTGGGATCAGACGGCGTGAGCGTCTCCACAACCGGGCTAAATGCAATTTTTTCCGCGCGCGCCCAGAAGTCCTCGTTGGCGGCGATCTGGTTTTTGTCCGGCAACGGCGGCAGCAGCGTGTCGTTCGGCAGGGTGGTCAATTTGCAGACCAGGCCGCGCGGTTCCAGGCAAAACTGCTCGAAGTAATAGCCAAAGCTCGGATGCAGATAATAAAGTTCGTTGGTTTTGGCGAGCGTGGCCAGCAGTCCGATGAGATGCAGCGGGCCGACGCCGTTGGTCTGCTCGGCGGCGCTGACGGTGTCCGGAAATTTGCCCGGAAATTTTTCATGCAGGAAGCGATGATAGGCTGGCACGGGCAGCGACTGGGTGTCGAGCAGCAGATAATCCTTCGCCCGCCCGTCGCGCACCAGCGCCGCCTCGACAAAAAACATCCGGAGCAAATCGTCGCTCAACAGGATGCCGCCGGCGGGCGGCAGGCTGGCTTCCGTGAGCGCGGCGTAGGTTTTGAAGGTGTCGTCGTTGGCGCCCCGGATTTGCGGCGCGTTTTTGTAGGCCAGCCCGGTCACGGACAAGGCCGCAAACAGCCAGACGCCGCCGACCGCCACACGGTTGAACGACTCAAATGGCGACGTCCTTTTCCGCCGCGAGCGGCTGTTGATTTTCTTGCCGAACACGAGCAGAAAATAGCCGCTGTAATAACCCACGCTCAATGCGCCGAGATAATAAAAAGTCAAAAACGGCAGCCCGAAACCCAGGTGGCGCGGGCTGAACGGCGGATCGAACGCGACCCAGACGCAGACAAAAAGCATGACCGCGTGAACCAGGTGGAACATGAAGTTCGCCAGCACCAGGCCGATCCGGCTGTTGTCGCCAAAGGCCGACCGCCAGCGGATGGCCAGCACAAAAACCGGCAGCAACGACGCGGGCGAGAGCAGCGCCAGCGTGAACCGTATGTCCGGCCGGGTGAAAAACGCCTTGACGATATGCCATTGCCCGGACAGGTTGATTTTCAATGCCTGCCAGAACGTCACCGGAACCTTGTGCGAGGCGACGGCCAGTGTCGGCAGCACCAGATAAAACAACATTCCCGCCAGCCCGCACACGGTCATCGTCAGGAGAAAGCGCAGATTAAAAAAGCCCAGCCCGCGGATCCAGATGAGCGACGCGACCAACAACGGCAGAAAACCAATCAGCGCCCAGTCATCCGTCATGCCCGCGCCATAAACCAGCGCGGCCAGGAACAACCGCCCGATGCGTTCATCCAGCCGGTATTCCAGCAGTGACCAGATCGCGAACGCGAACAGCAGCAGGTCGAACATTTCGCCCGTGCAGTTGGTCGCCTGCTCCCAGAATGTCATCTGCAATCCGCAGACCGCCACGGCGAAAACCGGCGGCAGCCACGCGCTCCCGATGGTCAGGAACGAAAAATCATTGCCCTCGCGCCGCCGCTGCGCCTCCGTCCGGTCGTGCGGCAAAATCGCGACCGACCGCGCCAGCAAGCCGAGCGTCAACGCCGCGCAGACGGCGGAAAATAAATTCAAAGCGATGGGGATTTGCGCCGCCGGCAGCCAGCGGAACGGATAGGTGACGGCGAAAAAAACGGGCTGGTAAATTTCCGGCTGCCACCTCCAGCCTGACACCTTGGCGACCGCGAGGCAGTTGAACAGGGAAATCCAATGGTTCAGCGTCAGCGCATAGACGGCCAGAACCGCCGCCGCCAGCAGCCACGGCAGCCAGCGCGGCGTGAAATTTTTTCGCGCGTCAATTTGTTCTTCGCTCGCCATTGGATTCGTCCAGTTGAATTGATTGCGCGCGGTTTGGCAAGATTTGTCCTGCGCGCAAATCCGCCACGCACTCGACGTGCTGCGTCTGCGGAAACATGTCCAGCGGCTGCACGCGCGCCAGTTCAAAGACACCGTCCGCGCACAAGATGTTCAAATCCCGCGCCATCGTCGCCGGATGGCACGAGACATAGATGACCTGCGCCGGCCGCGTTTCGCGCAATAACTGCAAGGTTTCCGGCCAGCAGCCCTTGCGCGGCGGGTCGAGAATCACCGAAGTTTTCTCCGGCGAAAACTTTTTCAGCAATTCCGGCAACGCGTCCTCGACCTTCGCGGAAATGAATTCGCCATTCTGGATTTTTCGCACCCCGGCGTTTTTCCGTGCGGCCTTGATCGCCAGTTGGTCGTATTCCACGCCGACAAATGAATCCACCGCTTCCGCCGTTTCAATTCCAAAGAAGCCGACGCCGCAATACAAATCAATCAAATGTCGCGAACCTCCCGCCTTCAAAAAATCGCGCACCGTCTCGACCAGTTTCGGCAGCAGAAAAAAATTGTTCTGGAAAAAGGAACTTTCCGGCACGTCCCAGTTTTCCGGCTGCACGCGCAGCACGACCTTGATGCCGCCCTTCGGCGGCGGATTGGCGCGGACCTCCTTGATCTGTTCGTTCAAAACCGGCTCGGCGATTTTGCATTCCTCGATGTCCACCACGAAATTGTTGTCCGCGCGGATGAAGCCGATCTCCAGCTTCTTGGCCGGGCCGTTCCACTGGCTGCGGATCATGATGCGGTTGCGGTAGCCGTAAGGCGAAGGGCAGGGGATGACCGGCGCGACGACTTCGCGCGAAATTTTTCCAAAACGCTCGAACAAGTCCGCGATCTGCTTGTGCTTGAAGCGCAACTGCGCCGCGTAATCAATGTGCTGATACTGGCAGCCGCCGCATTGCGTGAAGTATTTACATTCCGGCGCGACGCGCTCCGGCGCCGGCGTGACGACGCGCAGCAGTTTGGCCCGCGCAAAATTCTTTTTGACCTCGGTGATTTCGACCTCGACCGTTTCGCCCACGATGACGAACGGCACGAAGACGACGAAGTTGTCGAGGGTCGAAGGTCGAGGGTCGAGGGCTGGGAAGCCAGCCGAAGCTGCTTCTGCTCTCGACTCTCGACTCTCGTCCCTCGACACGCTTACGCGCCCGACGCCTTCGCCGCCGAACGCGAGGTCGTGGATGGTCAGGGTGAGCTGGTCGCCGATTTTGAGAGACACACGGCAAGTTTAGAAAATAAAACGCGCGCGAAAAGTTTATTCGCCAAGCAGAACTGCGCTGAAAATTATTTTGAAAACAATTCCGGCAGGTTCATCATGCCATGGCGGACGCGCAAAAGCTCGATGGAATTATTTTCCAGCCGGTAGAAAACCAGATAATTGGGATATTTGCGCAGATTGAGCGTGCGGATTTCCGGCATGGGCAAATCCTGGCGGACGCGCCCGATCTCCGGCACGCGCTGGATGTGTTCCAACGATTTTTTCAATGCGGCATACCACGCGGCGGCAACGGCTTCACCAGCTTCCGTGGAAATGTAATCCGCGCACTGTTCCACGTCGGCCAGAAACAGCGGGCGATAAACCAGCTTCACTTGCGCGGCCTCCGCGCCGCCGCCCGTTTGGTGCCGCGCGCGAACGCCGCGTCCAAATCCTGCATCTTCAAGGGCTTCGTCGCGCCGGATTCCAGCGCCTCCATCACCCATCTGGCGTGCAACGCCGTCGTGCGCGCGTCTTCCGCGTCAAATGAACGGCGCAGGCGGTAGATGATTTCCTGGTTGAGCGAACGGAAGCTGTTTTCCGCCGCCGACTGCGCGCGGTGGTAGATTTCCGCCGGAATGTTCTTGAGCGTGTATTCAGCCATGGAGCCACCATAATGGAACCGTTTGGAGTTGTCAAACATGACCGGGAAAATTTGCCGCCGGTTTTGAGAGACACGCGGCCAGTTTAGAAAATAAAACGCGCGCGAAAAGTTTATTCGCATGATTGAATTGCAAAGCAAAATCCGTTTGGGATTTTCTTACGAGACGAGCGGTGATGCAATTACTTGGAAGGGAAATGCGATAAGCAGCCACATTGCAAGCAACGGATATAGCTCTTTGGTTTAGCTCTCATACCTTCCCATATTGCTGCTGATAAAACACCTAAAAGCGAAGGAGTCACCCAAACCGAACTATTGTCCTCAATTACTTCTATATCGAAATCATTCGCGCCACAGTCTGGGCAAAAGAGATTTGTTGTCGGCCATTGTTGTCCGCAATGAATACAAACCTCGGCAGATTCGGCAACGAAGCCCTTGCAAGTTTTACAAATTCTCAAAGAAGGTGAAACCGAGGACGATGAATCTTCTTTTTCTAAATTTTCAACCTCGTCTTCTTCCGAAGACAAATCCGTTGGAATTTCTTCTTCGACGGGATTGTAAAGTATAGTTTTCTGGTGACAATTCGGGCATTCAATTTCTTCTCCAAGTCCTTCTGCTTGAAATTCAAGACTCTCCCAGCATTTGATACACGGGCATTTTATGTAATGGGTCTCTGCCATACAATTCAGCCAATAAATACTGGAAATAGCTTATTAAAAAAGCAATTTCATTTTGATTTCAAAAGCACAGCTACAGTTAAACCGACGATAGCAATTGTCAGAATTACAATCAATTTGTTGAGGCAAATCAACTGCTTGGTGCTCTTCTGATGTTCTAATGCTACTCTTCCCATTAGTGAAACCATACGCTTTTGCGCTTGTATAAGACACCAATTTACATCAGCAGCTTTGGATGAATTTGGATCGATAACTTCTTCTGCCTTGTCATGAAAATCGCATACAAGTTGTTCGATTGGTTTTGACAAGTCACGCGTTGTTTCAATTTCTGCACGTTCCCGTTCCGAACACCCATCCAATTTCTTCATGTCATAATTTTTGCGCGTCCATTTTTTGACAGGCTCCGGGGTGAATTCATCCGTATTCATTTTACAGTCTATTTCTATTTCGCCGGATTGTTTTTGCAAGCATTCTTCACGACGCAAAATTATCAATTCTTTTTCAAACCGGCAATCGCTGCTTTCATTTCCGCAAGGTGAACGTCGGGATTGCCCGTGTCGGTGACGTGGACGATTTTTCCGTCCAGCCCGATGAGAAAGCTCACGCGCTTGGCCATGTTTTTTCCGGCCATCCGCACGCCATAAATGTCCGCGATCTTGCCGTCGGGATCGGCGAGCAGGGTGAAGTTCAATTTGTATTGGGCGATGAATTGCAGATGGCTGTCGGCGGAATCAAAACTGACGCCGACAATCTCGACGTTGTTCGTGGCGAAATCCTCAAAGCCGTCGCGGAAGCTGCACGCTTCCTTGGTGCAGCCGCCGGTGAAATCCTTCGGATAAAAATACAGCAGCACGATTTTCTTGCCGACGAGATCGGCCAGCTTGAAATCCTTGCCGTTTTGATCCGTGCCGGTGAACAGCGGCGCGGTGTCGCCGGCTTTTGGAATGTCGGCGAAAAGTGTGGTGGCGGAAATGAACAGCGCGGCGAGCAGCAGTTTGATTTTCATGGCGACAATGTAGAGCACACAAGTGTAATGAAAACAAGTAATTCGTGGTTTGTTGAATCGTTGAATCGTGCGTCACCAATCACAATTCAACAATTTAACAATTCAACGACTTGATTGTTTCACACGCGGCGAGCGGCGCAGGCCGTTTTGCAGCCACAGCCGCCAGACCAGCCAGAAGGCCTCGTTCACGATTCCGCCGGCCATTTTGGACTGGCCATGCGTGCGGTCGGTGAAGATGATCGGCACTTCGACAATTTTGAATCCCTGTCGCCAGAGTTTGTTTGTCAGTTCGATTTGAAAGCCGTAGCCGTAGCATTGGATTTTGTCGAGGTTCAGGGCCTGGAGCGCGCGGCGGCGGAAGCATTTGTAGCCGCCGGTCGGGTCGCTGAACGGCATTCCGGTGACGAGCGCCACATATTTTCCGGCGAACCGGCTCAACATCAGCCGGCCCAGCGGCCAGTTGATGACGCGGATGCCGCCGACGTAGCGCGAGCCGAGCACGAGGTCGGCGTTTTCCGCCGCCTTGAGAAAATTCGCAATTTCATCCGGGTCGTGCGAAAAATCGCAGTCCATCTCGAAGATGAATTCGTATTTTTTGTCCAGCGCCCATTTGAACCCGGCGATGTAGGCGCGGCCCAGGCCGTTTTTCTCCGTGCGATGCAACACATGGATTTGCGGATGCTGCGCGGCAAGTTCGTCGGCGATTTTTCCCGTGCCGTCGGGCGAATTGTCGTCCACGACCAGCACGTCCACGCCGGCCGCCAGCGCCAACAGCTTTTCCGCCATGCGCGGGAGGTTTTCCCGTTCATTGTAAGTCGGCACGATGATGAGCGTCTGGTCCATGCGGCGCGCAATTGTTAAAGGGAATTGACCGCGAAAACAAGCCGCCAGTTCAATGAAAAGTTTCGTTGCCGGCGAAAATGCTTCGGCATGGCTTCCCGCCAGGTTCGCCGCGCGAAAAGTCTGACGGGGAAATTGTAATCCAGAGCGGTTTCAGCAACTTGGAATTTCGGCGCGGCGTTTTGTTTTAGTTGAAATTTTCCGCCGCAACCTATTTTCTCTGCGCGTGCTGACAACCATCCGCAAGGCGGAATACTTCGAGTTGATGGGGCTGTTCTTCATCCAATGGATGGCGATGAGCGTCTGGTTCGTGCCGCTGGGCCCGGTGCTGGACGCGCACGGGTTGGGTGCGATCAAGCCGTTTGCGTTCGCCGCCTCGGCCATCGCCGCCTTCGTTTCGCCGCTGATTTTCGGCGCGATGGCCGACCGCCATGCCTCGCCGGTGAAAGTATTGCGCGGACTGACCGTCGCCACGGCTATTGCAATGCTGCTCGCAACGTGGAGCATCAAACAGCACTGGCCGCCGGGCGTGGTGCTGCTGCTGATCCAATTGCTCATGCTTTGTTCCGCGCCCACGGCGAGCATCTGCACGAGCATCGTCTTTGCGCGGCTGAAAAATTCCCAGCGCGAGTTCGGGCCGATCCGCGCGACGGGAACTTTCGGCTGGATGTGTGGCTGCTGGCTGGTGAGCGCGCTGAACGCGGACACTTCCGCGCTGGCGGGTTGCACCGGCGCGGTCGTCTGGTTCGCGCTCGCGGCGTTCACATTTTTTCTGCCCGACGTGCCGCCGCCGAAATTCGCCGGACGCCCGACGTGGCGGCAACGCTTCGGCTGGGACGCGCTCGTGCTGCTGAAAAATCCCGGCCATCGCGTCGTGTTCATCACCGCCGCGCTGTTCAGCATCCCGCTGGCGGCGTTTTTCCCGTTCACGCCGCAACACCTGCAACAGCTCGGATTTCAGCACACGTCCGCGTGGATGTCGCTGGGCCAGGTCAGCGAAATCATCGCGATGTTCACGCTGGCGGGAATGTTCGCGCGGCTGCGGTTGAAATGGATTTTCGCCGCCGGCCTGGGATTCGGGCTGCTGCGTTTTGCGTTATGTGCGCTGAAGAGCAAAACGTGGCTGCTGCTCGGCGTGAGCCTGCACGGTTTTTCCTACGCGTTTTATTTCATCACCGCGCAGATTTATCTCGACGAGCGCGTGGACGCGGCGTGGCGCACGCGGGCGCAGGCGCTGTTTTCCCTGATGACCAGCGGTGTAGGCAATCTCGCCGGTTATCTCGGCACGGGCTGGTGGTTCGCCGTATGCGCGAAATTTGGCGGCACGCAATGGCCGATGTTTTGGGGCGGGCTGTCGTTGTCCGTGGCAATGGTCGGAATTTATTTTCTGACGATGTATCGCGGGAAAGATTCACACGCGAACCGTCAATCTGCCAAGCAAACGGCGGTGTCCTAATCTGAATTCGTAATCTTAATCGTAATCAATCCAGCCCGGATTAGGATTAAGAGCAGGATTATGATTAGGACACCAGCCAGCCGAACTTTTTTGACGCAATTAACCGGATTTGCAGGATGGTTTTGAAAATCCCGTCTAAAATTTTACCCCGCGAGAATTGCCTCGATGCGCTGCAATTCTTCGCCAGTGAAATTCAGATTCTTCACCGCGCCCACGCAATCGTCCACCTGGCTCACTCGGCTCGCGCCGATGAGCGCGCTCGTCACCGTTTTGTGCCGCAACACCCATGCCAGCGACATTTGCGCAAGCGTCTGGCCGCGCGACTTTGCAACGTCGTTGAGTTTTTTTGTTTTCGCCAAAACGGCGTCGGTGATGTCCGCCGGGCGGAGAAACCTTGGATCGTGACCCGCGCGCGAATCGGCGGGGATGCCCTTGAAATAGCGGTCGGTCAAAACGCCCTTGGCCAGCGGCGAAAAAACCGCGCAGCCGATACCTTCCAATTCCAGCGTCGTGAGCAATTGCGGCTCCACCCAGCGGTCGAGCATGGAGTAGCGCGGTTGATGAATGAGGCAGCGCGTGCCGAACGCGCGCAGAATTTTGACCGCCCGCAACATTTCGTCGGGCGGATAATTCGAGAGGCCGATGTAAAGCGCCTTGCCGCTGCGGACAGCAGCGACGAGCGCGCCCATGGTTTCCTCCAGCGGCGTTTCGGGATCAGGCCGGTGATGATAAAAAATGTCAACGTAAGGCAAGCCCAGCCGCTTGAGCGACTGGTCGAGCGACGACAAAAGGTGTTTCCGCGAACCCCATTCGCCATACGGCCCTGGCCACATATAATAACCGGCCTTGGTGGTGATGATCATTTCATCGCGCCATTTGCCGAGGTCTTCGCGCAAAATTTTTCCGAACGTCTCCTCCGCCGAGCCGTCGGGCGGGCCGTAATTGTTCGCCAAATCAAAATGCGTGATGCCGAGGTCAAACGCGCGGCACGCGATGGCGCGGGCGTTCCCGTAAGAATCCTTCGCGCCGAAATTGTGCCAGAGGCCGAGCGAAATCAGCGGCAGCTTGACGCCGGATTTTCCGCAGCGGCGGTAAAAATCCGGCGAGTCGTAACGGTTGGCAGCAGGCGAATACATAAATGATGCCGACAGAATTAACAGGCCGGACCGGATTTGGAAAAATAATTCCGCGCGATTTTCACAGGAAAGAAGGCCGACGGCGGGTTTGCCCGGAACGACGTTTTATTTTTCGTGTCTTTCAGTCGTTTCGCGGTTAATCAATTTCCTGTGTCCGACGACTACCAGCTCGTGCCGCTTGCCAATGGCGGGAAGACTTTGTTCTCCGCCAGCTACGGCGAAAAGCTGCACCCCGGCCTCGGCCCGCAGGCGGAGGCGGAGCTGCTTTACGTCCGCCAGTTGCACATTTGCGGGCGGCTGGAAAAATTTTCCGGCGAATTCGTCATCTGGGACATCGGCCTCGGCGCGGCGGCAAATGCAATCGCGGCGTTGCGCGCGACGCGGGAAATTTCCGGCCGGTTGCGGATCGTGAGTTTTGACAACACGCGCGAGCCGCTGGAATTCGCGCTGGCAAATTCCACCGCGCTCGGTTTCCTGAATGGCTACGAAAATCAAATCGCGGAATTGCTCCGCGCGAACCACGTCGAGTTTCAGAATGGAAAACTGAAAGTGAACTGGGAATTTCACCCCGGCGACTTCCCGGCTTTTGTCTCCAACTTAAAACTCAAAACTAAAAGTTCAAAATTCATTCCGCCGCCGCACGCGGTTTTTTACGACGCCTTTTCGCCCGCGAAAAACCCGGCGATGTGGACGCTGCCGGTATTTGAAAATCTTTTCCGTGCGCTCGACCCGGCGCGACCGTGCGCGCTCACGACGTATTCGCGCAGCACGCTGGTCCGCGCGACGCTGCTGCTCGCCGGATTTTTTGTCGGTGTTGGTCACGCCACCGGGCTGAAGGAAGAAACGACCATTGCCACGAACGATTTGGCTTTGATCGCCGAACCGCTCGGCCAACGCTGGCTGGAACGCGCGCTGCGTTCGCACAGCGCCGAGCCGCTGCGCGAGCCAATTTATTCCCGCGCGCCGCTTTCGCCGGAGACAAAAGAAAAATTGCGACGCCATCCGCAGTTTCAACTTTGAAAGCCGGCGGAATATTTTATACTGCCAGCATGAACGTCTTTGTCACCGGCGGCGCCGGTTATATCGGTTCGGTTTGCACGGAAGAACTGCTCAATGCCGGACATCAAGTCACGGTTTATGACAATCTCACGGAAGGCCATCGCTCGGCGGTGGATCCGCGCGCGAAATTCATTTTTGGCAAACCGGAAGTGGACGGCGACATTTTAAGCGCGGTCAAATCCGTGAAGCCCGACGCGATCCTGCATTTCGCCGCATTCGCGCTCGTCGGCGAGTCCATGACGAACCCGAAAAAGTATTTCCACAACAACCTCGTCAACGCGCTCAAGCTCGCCGACGCGGCGGTGGAATGTGGCGTGAAAAAATTTGTCTTCAGCTCGACGTGCGCGACTTATGGCCCGCCGGACCGCGTGCCGATGACGGAGGATTTGCCGCAGCGCCCGATCAATCCTTACGGCGAGGCGAAGTTGATGTTCGAGAAAGTGCTCATCTGGTATCGCGAAATCTACAAGCTGGATTTCATCGCCTTCCGCTATTTTAACGCCGCCGGCGCGAGCGAGAAATTCGGTGAGCATCACCGCATCGAGACGCACCTGATTCCGAACGTGCTGTTCGTGGCGCAGGGCCGGAAGCCGCAGTTGGAAATTTACGGCACGGATTATCCCACGCCGGACGGGACCTGCATCCGCGATTACATTCACATCAAGGATCTGGCGCAGGCGCACATCCTCGGTTTGCAGCCGGGCAAAAGCGGCTTTTTCAACTTGGGAAATGGCGATGGTTATTCGGTGAAGGAAGTCATTTCGATGTGCGAAAAAGTCACCGGCAAAAAAATTCCGGCGGTGGAAAAGCCGCGTCGTCCCGGCGATCCGCCCCGGCTCGTGGCCGCCGCGAACAAGGCATTCAACGAACTTGGCTGGAAGCCGCAATATCCGAAACTGGAAGACATCGTGAAAACCGCCTGGGCGTGGCACCAGAAACATCCGACGGGCTACGCGGATTGACACGAAGAAAATTTTGAAATTCGCGCGCGGCGTTTTTCCACACCGCCGCGTTTTTTATTACGACGGCAAATCTTTTCCCGTGGTGGTCACGGTGAGCTTGCCGTGCTTCACACCCTTCGCCGCGATCAGCTCATCAGCGATCTTGCGGATGACGCTGGCCTTGCCGCGCACGATCAAAACTTCCAGGCAGTTGTGGTGGTCAAGGTGGACGTGGACGGTGGAAAGAATCGCGTCGTGATGATCGTGCTGGATGTCGGTGAGGCTCGCCTGCAAATGCGGCTTGTGATGGTCATAGACCAGCGTGATGGTGCCGGCAATTTCGCCGGTGCCGGTTTTCTGGCGGTGCTCGACGAGCTGGGCGCGGATCATGTCGGCGATGGCGAGCGAGCGGTTGTCGTAACCCTTCTCGCCGGTCATCTCATCAAGCTGTTCAAGCAGCGCGGGCGGCAGGGAAACGCTGAAGCGCGTGGCGGTTTCTTTTTTCATGCGACGCGAAGACGGTAGCAAAGCGGCCGGCCACGTCAATCCGGCTCCGCCCGGCAATTTCGGTGTTACGAAAAGCAATTAACGTATGAAGATTTAGATTGCGCGGGCGCGGCAAAAACGGAAAATTCAAACAGGCACATTAACCATGGCAACAATACCTTCCTCTTCCGGTGCGGTCACCGCGCCGGTTCCGGTGGTTAAGACCGGCGTGAAGAGCCGCGTTGTCTCCATGTATGCGCTGCTCATTGGCGTCAATGCCGGGGCGTGGATTTGGGCGCTGATCGCCTTTCATCATTATCCGGTCCTGCTCGGCACGGCGTTGCTGGCCTACACGTTTGGGCTGCGTCATGCGGTGGACGCCGACCACATCGCGGCGATTGATAACGTGACGCGCAAGCTGATGCAGCAGGGCAAGCGGCCGGTCGCCGTCGGCTTCTTTTTTTCCCTCGGCCATTCGACCATCGTTTTCGGCCTGTCGGTCGCGATCGCCGTAACTTCCGTCATGCTCAAGAACCGGTTCAATTCTTTTGCATCCATTGGTGGAATCATCGGAACCTCCGTTTCCGCATTTTTCCTGCTGGCCATCGCCGCCGCTAACATCATCATCCTCATTTCGGTTTACCGCACCTTTCAACACGTCAAGCGCGGCGGCCAGTTTGTGGATGAAGACCTGAACCTGATCCTGGCCAAGCGCGGATTTTTCGGGCGCATCTTCCGGAATCTATTCCGGTTGATTGACCATAGCTGGCAAATGTATTTCGTCGGCTTTCTGTTCGGCCTCGGATTTGACACCGCAACGGAGGTGGGACTGCTCGGCATCTCGGCGACCGAAGCCACCAGGGGCCTCCCGATCTGGTCCATCCTGATTTTCCCGACGCTGTTCATGGCCGGCATGGCGCTGGTTGATTCGACCGACAGCATCCTGATGCTCGGCGCCTACGGCTGGGCTTTCGTCAAACCGATCCGCAAACTCTATTACAACCTGACCATCACCCTTGTTTCGGTTCTGGTGGCGGTGCTGGTCGGCGGCATCGAGGTGCTGGGACTGGTCGGCGGCCAGCTAAAAATTCACGGCGCAGTCTGGGACATGATTGGCTCGCTGAACGACAACTTCGGCGTCATCGGCTTCGTCATCATCGGAGTCTTTGGGTTGAGCTGGGCTGTTTCGATCATCATCTACCGCATGAACCGTTACGATGAGATTGAAGTGAACACCGGCCCCGCCAATTGAGCCATCCGCATCCGCATTAAATTTTCCTTGCCAAACCCGCCGCGTCACAGGCATTTTCTGACATGGCAGCGACGCGCAATTCCATTCTCGACGATCCGTTCTACCAGCCGGCGGACAAGTTTTTCCCTGCAAACAGCAAAATCGGCCTGACGTTTGACGACATCACGCTCGCCACGCTCTATTCCGAAATCCTCCCGCGCGACACGCAGCTCGACACGGCGCTCGCGGAAAAATTGCGCCTGCACATCCCGGTCATCTCGGCGGACATGGACACCGTCACCGAATCGCGCATGGCCATCGCCATGGCGCTCAACGGCGGACTCGGCCTCATCCATTACAATATGCCGGAACGCCAGCAGCTTTCCGAAGTCAGCCGCGTGAAAAACCACGTCCACGGTTTGATCCAGGAACCCATCAAAGTTTCACCGGACGAACTAATCGGCGACGTGCTGGCGATGATTGAGCAGAAAAAATTTGCATTCGGAACTTTTCCCGTCGTGGATGAAAATGGAAAACTCGTCGGGCTGCTCTCCGGCCACGTCGTCAAGCCGCGTTACGCAAAATTGAAAGTTTCCGAAGCGCTCACGCCGCGCTCGCAAGTCCACACCATCCTGCAAAAGGAACTGGGCAAAGACCCGATTGCGCGTGCCGACAAATTTTTCACCGAACGGCTCGGCATCCACAAACTGCTCGTCGTGGACGACAAGGACAAATTGTGCGGGCTCATAACTTTGAGCGACGTGGAACGCATCACGCTTGAACGCGCGGCCCAATTCAAGCCCGCGCGCGACGCGAATTTTCACCTCGTCTGCGGCGCGGCGGTCAGTGCAACGCGCAATGCGTTTGGCGAACTCGACAAGCAAAGAATTCTCGAACACGTCGGCGGCCTCGTGGAACGCGGCGTGGACGTCGTCGCCGTTTCCACCGCGCACGGCCACACCAAAGGCGTCGGTGACACGGTGAAAGTGCTGCGCGATGCGTTTCCGAAACTGCCGATCATCGCGGGCAACGTGACCAGCGCGGCAGGCGTGGAATTCCTCGCCGACTGCGGCGCGGACGCCATCAAAGTTGGTCAAGGACCAGGTTCAATTTGCACCACGCGCATGGTCGCCGGCGTCGGCATTCCGCAGATGACCGCGCTTTACGTCTGCTCGCGCGCGGCGGCGAAGAAAAAAGTCACTATTCTCGCCGACGGCGGCATCACGAAATCCGGCGACATCGTGAAGGCGTTGACATTGAGCAGCGCGGTGATTTGCGGCGGAATTTTCGCCGGTTGCAACGAAGCGCCCGGCGACGTCGTGGAAATCAGCGGCAAGCTTTACAAGCAATATCGCGGCATGGGCAGCCTCGCGGCGATGCGCACCGGTTCGGCGGCGCGCTACGGCCACGAAAAAAATCCCACGCAGAAAGTCGCCGCCGAAGGCATCGAGGCGCTCAAGGAGGCGTGCGGCTCGGTGGACCGCGTGCTCGCGCAGCTCATCGGCGGCATCCAGAGCGGCATGGGTTATCTCGGCGCAAAAAATCTGGAACAGCTTCGTGAAAAAGCGCGTTACATCCGCGTCAGCCCCGCCGGCATGCGCGAAGCCGCGCCGCATGATGTCGTGGAATTGAAGACGGGAAGTTAGTCAGTAGTCGGTGGTCAGTAGTCAGTAGCTATTCGTCACTGTGATCGCTACCTATTGATTTCAAATACGAATTCAGTTGCGGGGCAAGTTTGTCCACCAGCGGCTTGAGTTTTTTCACGTCGGTTGAAGAGAGCAGATTTCTCTTGAATGCGCGCCGGAGGAAATGCTGCGTTTCGTTCAACGAACCTCGTGCAATCTTTACAAAACGCCGGTTGTCCTGAAAATTGTGGCGGCCAGTTCCTTCGGCAATGTTCGCGCCAACGCTATCAGCACTCCGCACAATTTGCCTGCCGACGGTGTCTTTGGCAAAAGCGTCCCAGCGGATCACAATTTTCCAAATCTCATCGGCCAATTCCTCGGACAACTTGTAGACCCGGAGATTTTCAAAATTTGTCCTGCTCATAATTTTCAATGCCACTGGCTATTGGCCACTGACTGCTGACTGATTTCCAAAACTCAATCGGCTCGTTCAGTTTGCCGCATTGCGAACAGCCTTTCAAATCCGGTTCAACGGATAATGTTGGTCAATGAATTTGTAATCGCGGTCGTTTTCCAAAAAAAGAACGCCATGCTGGATGACGACGGCGGCAATCAGGCAGTCAACGGAATTTCTGATGGTGACGCCTTTGCGCCGGAGTTCGCGGTAAATTGTCGCGCCGAACTCAAAAGTGGAACGGTCGTCGTCAAGGTAAATTGAACTTTCAAACTGGCGTTTAACCGAGGCAAATTCTTTTTCGTCCTTCACGCCCTGCAGAACTTCCGTCAGCACAAAGCCGCAGTAACAAATCTCATCATCATTTTGAATGCCCTGCTTTAACCTTTGAGTTTGCGCTGTTTTTCTGCCGCTCAAAAGATCAATCCAAACGCTTGAATCCACGAGCATCCTCATGAAAACCGGCTGCGCCGCATTTTATCAAGGTTTCCCGTCCAGCGGACTTTGCCTTCAAGCGCGAGCCAGCCCATCTGCTTTTCCCGGCGGACCAGTTCTTCAAGCGCGCGATGCACGAGCGCGCGCCGGGTTTTTATGCCGGTGGCTTTCAAGCCCTGCCGCACCAATCCTTCATCCAAAACGATGTTTGTTCGCTTAATCATATACACACAATATGCCAAAAAAATGTGTATGCAAGTCAAAACTCAATCGGCTCGTTTAATTTGCCGCATTGCGAACAGCGCGAGCGGTCCACGTCCGCGTCGTCGGTGTAGACGAAGCCGCATTTCGCGCAGCGGAAAATCCGGTCGTCCGAGTGCGCCGGGCCGAAACGGCGGCGGCGCATCTCGGAATAAACGACCAGCCCGCACAGCGCGCCGAGCAGCGCCGACACATAAATCACGATGAGCCAGGAGGCAGACATCAGTTTGGGGGTGAAGCGTGAATCGTTGCATCGTTGCATCGTTGCATCGTCGCGGCAAGGAGCCGGTGCAACGATGTAACGATGCAACGATTTAACAATTTAACGATTTTGTCCATTCACGGGTGGCACGGTGTGCCAGTTGAAAATGACGCGGCCAAAAGCCGGGCTGGCCGACGGCCGGAAACGCAGGGCGCGGGCGAGTTCGAGCGCCTGGTCGTCGGCTTCCTTGTAACCGCTCGATTCCAGCAGCACGGTTGAAACCACATGGCCCGCCGCATCCACGAGCGCCTGCACGGCGCAGGGCGCGAGCACGTCCGCATACGGCCAGTTCGTCAGGCTGGTTTGCGCGGGCAACTGGCGCGCCGCAATTTCACCTTCGATCTGCATCGTGGAATTTTGCGCGGGCACGGGTTCAACCGGCAGGACGGATTCGCTCAATTCCGGCGGCGGTTTGAAATCCAGAGGGTCGCCGGCAAAATAATTTGTCTGCATGAATTGCTGGAACGTCGCGCCAAGGTTTTCAGCGGACAACGGCAGCCAATGCGGCGCTTCCGTCCAGCGGTTTGTCGGCGGGTTCAACGGCGGCATTTTCAGCCAGGCGGCGGACGCAAAATCTTGTTGGTGCGGCAGCACAAAAAGCGTCGGGTCGGTCAGCGCGAGCAGTTCGTCCGAATCGTCCGCAAGTTTCAGCGTGGGAACATTAGTGGCGGCGCGCGGAACGGCCGTTTTTTTTTCGCCGGCCAAAAAAATCAAGGCGACGTGCGCGGCGAAGATGAGCGCGATGAACGCGAGCCAGCGCGGGCGGGTCCAGCGCGCCGCCGGCATTTCAATGGACGCGTCATTCATGGCTGGCCGGGCGCGTTGTCGGCGCGCGGCAACGTGGCAAGCAGCGCGTTTTGGATGCCGGCACCGCGCGCGAGCAGCGTCAAATGGACGAGTTGGTCGTAAGTCACGGCCTTGTCGGCTTGGATGACAAGCGTGAGCGGCGCGGGGGAATTTTTTGCGGCGGCGGCGAGCTGATGGCTCAATTCGTTTTCGGCAACAATCTGGTTCGCAAAATAAAACCGTCCGCTGGAATCAACGGCCATGGCCACGGTCGGTTGATCCGTGCCGGGCAAATCATTTGCCAGCGGCAGTCGCAGCGGGATTCCGGGCGTGGGCAGCAGCGCGGCCAGCAGCATGAAGATCACGAGCAGGAAAAAAACCGCCGCGAACGGCGCCATGTCAAACGGGCTGCGCAGCAGGCGCGTGTTGCGCGGGAATTTCATGAGGATTTGCCGTGGCCGTTTTCACCGACGATGTTGACGATCTCGCCGGAGGCGCGTTCCATGTCGAGCACGATTTTGTTGACACGGCTGACGAGGTAATTGTATCCGGCGTGGACGGGAATGGCGACGGCGATGCCCGCCGCCGCGCAGATGAGCGCCTGCCAGATCCCCGTCGAGAGCAGATTGATGTTCGCGTAAAGACCGTCAATTTGCACCTGCTTGAAAACGCGGATGAAGCCGAGAATCGTCCCCAGGAGGCCGAGCAGCGGCGTGATTTGCGCGATGGTGGCGAGCAAATTTAATTTTTCCTCGAGCAGCGGCACTTCGGTGAGGCCGGCTTCCTCGACGGCTTCGCGCACGCGGTCGTGGCCGGCGTCGCGGTTGAGGATGGCGGTCTTGACGAGCCGCGCGACCGGGCCGGGCGTGGCGTCGCAGATGGAAATGGCCTCGACGACGTTGTCGCGCTTGAGCACGTTGCGCACGCCGTTGAGGAATTCGGCGGAATTGATCTGCGCGCGGTGGCAGTGCAGCGCGCGTTCGATGAACACGGCGATGGCGATGGCGGCGGCGATCAGGATCAACCAGATCACCGGCCCGCCGTTGGCTAGAAGCGTTGGCATGAGGTTTTATAGGCGTTTGCGCGCGAAGTTCAAAGCGGAAAATAAAAACCGCCAAGCCGCCAAGTGCGCCAAGGCCTTCAAAAAACGAAAAAATTGTCTTGGCGTCCTTGGCGTCTTGGCGGTTAAACTCGCGCATGGAAAAACCCGACCAGCTCCGCGAACTGTTCCGAATGCAGAAATCCTTGAACGAACGCATCGGCGTCAAAACCGACGGCATGAGCGAGGAGGAAAAAACCAAATGGATTCTCAACTACTGCCGCGCCATGTCGCAGGAAATGGCCGAGCTGACCGACAGCGTGCCGTGGAAATGGTGGGCGAAGTATCAGAAATTCGACGAGCAGAACGCGCGCGTCGAGGTGGTTGACCTGTTCCATTTTCTGATTTCAATGGCGCAAGTTCTTGGCATGAGCGCGGACGATGTCTTCGCCGCCTACGTCAAAAAGAACGAGGTCAACTTCAAGCGTCAGGACAGCGGCTACACCAAAAAAGACCACGACGACTCGAAGCATATTTGAGGATGCAAAATGAATGAGCCGTCAGCCACGCCGTCAATTGCATTTGACCCGCTGCAAGAGACGGCTCAATCGCTGATAAAAATTTTAGACCGCGCGGACGGCGGAAAGGAATTCATCCTGCCGGCGCTGCGGAATTTCCGGGCGAAAATTTTCTTTTCCATCGCCTGGCTGATGCTCACAGCGGGTTTTGTCGAGTTGGTTTTTTTGAATGCCGGCATCGTGAACGATTTGCTGGACAAGATGCCCGCGCCCGTCCGTTTTGTGGTCATCAACCACACCTGGTTTTATCTCGGCATTTACGGTTTGATTGAGTTTTTCATGACCATCATCTGCCTCAATATGTGGCTGCGTTCCAGCCGCATCATCGCAACCACAGGTGAATTGCGGGTTGTGACGCACTGGCTGGTTTTCAAACGGGCAGCCGTCATTCCCGCCTCAAGAATCATCGAAATCAGGGCGGACAACACGTCCAGCGTCGGCGCCGACCTTTACTATGACATCGTTGTCCTGACGATGGGCGAGAAGAAAAGCTGGCTCGCGACACATTTCCCCGCGAGCTGCAAGGAAGGAAGCTCCTTCACGGAAAATGACCTCAAAGCTTTTAACACCGGCGGGAACAGAATCCACGCCGCCACCGAAATCAAAGGCCAGCCCGAGGCCAACTGGCTCGTCGCGGAAATGAACAGGGCGCTTGGACGCCGTCAGTCCTGAAACCATGCAAAGGCACATGAGCGACAAACCAAGACCGACTGGCTGGACTTCGCTGTTTGCATTGTTCAGCGTCGCCTTGGTTCCCACATGGATTTTTTTGGCACTGATGCTGTCGGGCGGACGATTTGTGACGCCCATGTTGGAGTTGTGGGCGTTTTGTTTGAGCGCCAGCTTTACGGTTGGAGCGGCCATGATGCTCTATCGCCGGAGGGAACAACGGACATTCCGGCTGGCTGTCCTGGTCATGTTTCTAAATATTAATTCCATAATTGTTCAAGGCTACTCACTTGTTTTTGAGCTGGCTTTCATGCGCTGACTCCATCCGAACCCGTGAACGCACAACTCAAAACTAAAAAATCAAAATTAAAAACTTCCGTCCCCGTCCGCTGGCGCGAGGAAGTCGAGCGCGTTTTGATCACGGAAGAACAGCTTGCCGCCCGCGTGAAAATTCTGGCGCGCGAAATCGAGCGCGATTTTCGCGGGCGCGAAACCGTCGTTGTCTCGCTCTTGAGCGGCACGGTCATGTTTCTTGCGGATTTGATCCGCCATTTGAATTTGCCGCTGCGCCTTGATTTCATCGGCGTTTCCAGCTACGGAGTTGGCACGGAATCCGGCGAGCTGGTTTTCACGAAGGAACTCCGCATTGACGTGCGCGGGCGCGACGTGCTGCTCATTGATGACATTTTGGACACGGGCAAAACCATGAGCCGCGTGCTGCCGAAATTGCGCGCTCTCAAGCCGCGCCGGATAAAAGTCTGCGTGCTGCTCGACAAGCCGGAACGCCGCGTCGAAAAAGTGCAGGCGGATTACGTCGGCTTTGCCGTGCCGGACTTTTTTGTCGTCGGCTACGGGCTGGATTTTGCGGAGCGTTACCGCAACCTGCCGTTCGTCGGCGTGTTGCACCCGCACATTTACAAAAAAGCCTGCAAGCAAGTTTGCCGGAAATAGGCCGTCCTCATTTCCATAATCGTAATCGTAATCGTAATCCTAATCTTAATCTTTTTCGTTCGATTACGATTACGATTACGATTACGATTTAAGAAATATGGCATTTCTCAATGACAATTTTTTGAAGCTCAAGGCTGGCTACCTCTTTCCAGAAATCGGACGGCGCGTGAAAGTTTTTTGCGACGCAAATCCTGAAGCCGCGAAAAGATTGATCCGCTGCGGCATTGGCGACGTGACCGAGCCGCTGCCGCCCGCCGTCATCGCCGCGATGCACAAAGCCGTGGACGAAATGGCCGTGCGCGAGACATTCAAAGGCTACGGCCCGGAACAGGGCTACGAATGGCTGCGCCACGCCATCGCGCAAAATGATTTTCGCGACAAGGGAATCGAAATTGCCGACGACGAGATTTTTGTCAGCGACGGCTCGAAATGCGATTGCGGCGCGATCCTCGACATCCTTGGCGCGAAAAACAAAATTGCCATCAGCGATCCGGTTTATCCGGTTTATGTGGACACGAACGTGATGGCCGGCCACACCGGCGAGGCCAACGAAGCCGGCACTTACGCCAAGCTCGTTTATCTGCCGTGCAAACCCGGCAACGGCTTCATTCCCGAACCGCCGAAAAAGCACGTGGACGTGATTTATCTTTGCTCGCCAAACAACCCGACCGGCGCGGCGGCGAACCGCCCGCAGCTTGAAGCGTGGGTGAAATATGCGCTCGAACACAAATCCGTGATTTTGTTCGACGCGGCTTATGAGGCTTACATCACCGACGCGAATCTGCCGCATTCGATCTACGAAATTCCCGGCGCGCGCGAGTGCGCGATTGAATTCCGCAGCTTCTCGAAAAACGGCGGCTTCACCGGCACACGCTGCGCGTTCACCGTCGTTCCAAAAACGCTCAACGCGCAGACGAAAGCGGGTGAGTTCAAGCCGCTGCATCCATTGTGGCATCGGCGCATGACGACGAAATTCAATGGCGTGAGCTACATCGTGCAACGCGGCGCGGAGGCGCTTTACTCGCCGGAAGGCAACGCGCAAGTGCGCGGGCTGATTGAGCATTATTTGGGCAATGCGAAAGTGCTGCGCGACGGCGCGAAAAAAGCCGGGCTGAAAGTTTTCGGCGGCGTGAACGCGCCGTATATCTGGGTGCGCACGCCGAAAGGCGTCACAAGCTGGCAGGCGTTCGACAAAATTTTGAGCGAGGCGAACGTCGTCATCACGCCCGGCAGCGGCTTTGGCCCGCGCGGCGAGGGCTATTTCCGCATCAGCGCGTTCAACAGCCGGGCGAACGCCGGGGAAGTCGCGCGCCGTTTGCAGGCATTGACGTGGTGAAATTGAATCCGTGTCAATCCGTGTCCGTTCAAGGTTGCAATCCCAGCTTCTTGAACCGGCTGTTCACTTCCTTGAAATGGAAATCCAGCGAGCAGAGTTTTTCGAGTTCGCCTTTCTTGAAATGTTTCGCCACTTCGGGTTCGGCTTTCAGCACCTCGAGGAAATCCGCGTCGTCGCGGCCGGCGTGTTTGACTTTCCACGTTTTCATCGCGGCGTCCTGAACCAGTTTGTAAGCCGCCTCGCGCGTCAGGCCTTTTTTGATGAGCGCGAGCAAAACGGTCTGCGAATTCCACATTCCCAGACTCAAGCCAAGATTTTTTTTCATGTTCGCCGGATAAACCACGAGACCGTCCATCAGCCGCGTGAGCAGGCCGAACATATAATCCAGCAGCGTGCAGGAATCGGGGAAAATAATCCGCTCGACCGACGAATGGGAAATGTCGCGCTCGTGCCACAGCGCGACGTTTTCCAGCGCGGCGACCGCGTTGCCGCGCAGCACGCGCGCGAGGCCGGTCAAGCGTTCCCAGGTGATTGGATTGCGCTTGTGCGGCATGGCGCTGCTGCCTTTCTGTCCGGCGGTGAACGCCTCTTCCGCTTCCAAAACTTCCGTGCGCTGCAAATGGCGGAACTCCACCGCCCAGCGCTCGATGCTCGCGCCGACAAGCGCCATCGCCAGTTGAAACTCCGCGTGGAGGTCGCGCTGGACGACTTGCGTGGCGATGGGCGCGGGTTTTAATCCGAGTTTTTTGCAGACAAATTCCTCGACGCGCGGAGACAGGTGCGCGCTGGTGCCGACTGCGCCGGAAAGTTTGCCGATGGCGACGACTTGGCGGACGCGTTCGAGGCGTTCCCGCGCCCGGCCAAACTCATCGTGCATGAGCGCCATCTTCAAACCGAATGTCGTCGGCTCGCCATGGATGCCGTGGCTGCGACCGATGCACGGCGTGAATTTATGTTCCTTCGCGCGCCGGGCGATGATCGGAAGCAGCTTTTTCACGTCGGCAATCAAAATGTCCGCGCTCTGCGTCATCTGCACCGCGTAGCAGGTGTCGCCAACGTCACTGCTTGTCAGGCCGAAATGAAACCAGCGGCTCGCGTCGTCATTTATTTTTTCCGCAACTGCCGTGGTAAAGCCGATGACATCGTGGTTGAGAACCTTTTCCAGTTCACGCTGCCGCGCGACCAGCCCGGGCAGATCGGCAAACCATTTGTCGCCGCCGGATTTTATCTTGGCGAAATCCTTGGCCGGAACAATTTTCTCCTTCACCAATGCTTCGCTGGCGAGCAATTCGATTTGCAGCCAGATGCGGAGCTTGTTTTCGTCCGTCCAGATGGCGCGCATTTCAGGGCGTGAATAGCGTAAAATCATGGGATGATGATAAACAAATTGTTAAATCGTTGAAATGTTAAATCGTTGAATCGAAAGACGCCGCACCCCAAGCCGATTTAACGATTTAACAAATCACAATTCACCGCCTCGCCATTTTCGCGCGGGCTTTTTCAAGGGTCTCGCGTTCGCGGGCGGTCAGGCTCTGGATGCCGTGCGCGGAAATTTTTTCGAGAACCGGGTCAACCTCGTTTTTCAGGAACTCGTCGGTTGAAAAATCCTCGTCGGTTCCGGCGGCGGCACCCTGGATTTTATTTTTGCCCTGGCCGGTGGCGGCAAATTCGCGCGGCTCGCGCCGGCGCGACGGGAATGGCAATTGCGGCCGGCGGCCTTGAACGATTTGGCGCACATAAAAAAAGCCCGTCAAAATGCCGCCCAGATGCGCGGCGTTGGCGACGCCACCGCCGGGAATGGCGATGCCAGTCAAAGCGAGCGCGAGGCTGCCCCACAACAAGGTTTTCCCCCGCATGGCCACCGGGAAAAAATAAATCAGGAGCGTGAATCTTTCTTCCCAGTTCAGCACCGCAAAAGCCGCGACCAGGCCGCACGCGCCGGCGGAAGCGCCAACGACCGGCGCGTCAAAGTATTTCGGAATCACCAGGGCAAAGAGCATCTGCACCACGCCGCCGATGATGCCGCTGGAAAAATACACCGCCAGAAACCGGTTCCGTCCCAGGACGGTTTCGACGGAACGCCCGAAGAAAAAGATGGCGAGGGAATTGAAAATCAGGTGCAGCCAGCCCGCGTGCATGAATTGAAACGTCAGCAGTTGCCAGACGCAGCCGCTCTTCAAACCGTCGAGGCTCAACGCGAAATAAGTGAATTGAATTTCCGCACCGCGCGCCGATTCCGCCGCGGCGAGTTGAACGAGGAAGCAGACCGCGTTGACGATCAACAGGACGACAGTAAAAGAGATGCGCGGCTCGTGATAAACCGGCTGGCGCATATAATCGCGATCTTCAAGCATGACGGATTGAAGCTACACTCCGGGCGGGAAATTTCAACGGACATTCTCCGGCGCACCGGCGATGCGCCCGTCCACCAGTTCGATCACGCGCTCGGCGTGCGCGGCAACGCGTGCGTCGTGCGTGGCGATGATCATCGTGGTCTGTTTTTCGGCGCGCAAACTTTTGAGCAGCTCGATGATTTCGCCGCCGGTTTTCGAGTCGAGATTGCCGGTCGGCTCGTCGGCGAGCAGCAGTTCCGGTGAATTGACGAGCGCGCGGGCGATGGCGACGCGCTGCTGTTCGCCGCCGGAAAGTTCGTTGGGCCGGTGCTCGATGCGTTCGCCCAGGCCGACGCGCGCGAGCAGTTCGCGTCCGCGTTTCGCGGCGTCAGTCACGGACACGCGGGCGATGCGCGCGGGCAGGCAGACGTTTTCGAGCGCGGTCAGTTCGGGCAGCAAATGATACGCCTGAAAAACGAAACCAACTTTGAAGTTTCTAAACGCGGCGAGTTTCGCCGCCGAGAGCGCCGCCAGATTTTTTCCGGCGAAGGAAATTTCTCCCGCGTCCGGCACATCAAGGCCGCCAAGCAGATGCAACAGCGTGCTTTTGCCCGCGCCGGACGCGCCGCGCAGCGCGAGAAAATCGCCGCGCGCCACTTCGAGATTCACGCCGCGTAGCACGTTCAGCGAGCGTTTGCCGATTCGGTAGGCGCGGTCCAGGCCGCGCGCGATGATCAGCGGCTCGCTCATGACAAACCTCCAATGGCAAAGGCGGGAACATCCAACATCGAAAGTAGCGGAGTGCGCCCGTCCCCGGGTGCAGCAAGGTAAAGCGTGGAGGCAGCGGTAAAAAATTTCAAAACGTCCGGTTGTGCGGACGTTGCTGCGCCCGGGGACGGGCGCACTCCGCCAACTTGCGCGCCCCCCATGTTCCATTGAAATTTTTGAGACGCGTTGAATGTTGGATGTTCGATGTTCCCCAATTTATTCATTGCGCAACGCCTCCACAGGATTGAGCCGGCTCGCGTGCCACGCGGGCAGCAAGGCGGCGACGAGACAGATGATCAGCGAGCCGCCGCAGATGACGGCGATGTCGCCGGGCATGACGAGTGCGGGCAATTTGTAAAAATGATAGATGTCCGCCGGGAACAGTTCGAGGCCGGTCAGCTTGCGCATGAGCAGGAGAAATTCGTTGCGATAATGCACCGCCGTCAGGCCGAGCGTCACGCCGCACGCCACGCCCGCGACGCTGACGACGAGGCTTTGCAAAAGAAAAACCGTCATCACCTGGCGGCTGGTCGCGCCGAGCGCCTTCATCACGCCGATTTCGCGCGTCTTCATCATGATGAACGTGATCAGCGTGCAGGTGATGCCGAACGCCGCGACGATCACGATGAAAAACAGGATGTAGAGCATCATGTTTTTTTCCACGAGCACGGATTGCAGCATTGAGCTTTGATCGAACCAGGTGCGGATTTTTACGTTGTCGCCCAGCACCGGCAGCAATTGATCACGCACAACATCAGCGAGCATCGGGTCGGTCAATTTCACGAGCAGGCCGTGGACCGAATCGTCGAGGTCATACAAATCCTGCGCGTTTTCGAGCGACGTGACGATGATGGACTGGTTGTAATCTTCAAAGCCCACGTCGAAAATGCCGCGCACTTCGTAGTCGTCGGGCAGGCCGGCCTCGGCATTGGTCGTGCCTGCCGTCTTGACCATCCGCTTGATCTGGCGCATCGGCAAAATGGACAGCGTGTCGCCCACCTGCAACCGTTGCGCCGCCGCGAAACCGCTGCCGATCACCACGCCGCGCCCGCCCAGGTCAAACGTCCCCGCCACGATGCTGCGCGGCAAAATGCTCACGCTGCCTTCCGTCTGCGGATCCACGCCGCGCAGATACGGTGCCGCCATGAGCGCCTGTTCGTTGGTGCCGACGACGTGCTGCACCAGTTCCGGGCCGACGATGATGGGCGAAACGCCAACGACATTTTTGTTGGAAGCAATGATGGTTTCAATCGCCGCGTAATTTTTCAGCGGCGCGTCGTCGCTGCTGGAAATCATCAGGTGCGACTGGAAGCCGAAAACTTTTTCCTTCAAATCATGGTCGAAGCCGCTCATCACGCTGATGACGATGATGAGGACGGCCACGCCGAGCATGACGCCGATGACCGAGATGAGCGTGATGATGGAGACAAACGTCCGTTTGGGCCGCAGATAACGCAGCGCCAGCAACAGTTCAAACGGAAGTTTCGACATGGGCGGCAAGGTTAAGGTCGGCGCGGGCTGGCGGCAATTTTATTTGGGCGGCAGGAAGAAAATTAACTTTCTTTCAAGTTTTTTAAGACTGCAAGTTTTTCACGCAAAACCCTGGGATTATGCACTTGACAAACAGGGCATTTGTTTTATCCGCAGATGACGCAGATTTCGCCGATAAAAAATAAAAAAATCTGCGTTCATCTGTGAAATCTGCGGATT
>Ga0224554_1000425_pt1 | contig 35669 bp, 26 predicted proteins | sample 714S22024metaG_FD_180666 | JGI IMG/M metagenome (GOLD analysis project Ga0224554, IMG submission 180666) | Peat soil microbial communities from Stordalen Mire, Sweden - 717 S2 20-24 | ecosystem: Environmental > Terrestrial > Soil > Wetlands > Peat | place: Sweden: Norrbotten County, Stordalen... | reverse complement strand
CCTGGACCAGGCCGGCGTAGAGGCGGGCGATGGAGAAGTCGGCCTTGGCGAGGGCCAGCTCGACGTTGCGGACGATGTCGAGGAAGAGCGGGAAGTCGCGGGCCATGGTCTGGAGCTGGGCGAGGTTGGCGGCCTCGCGCGCGGACTGGGAGTCGGATTTATTCAACTTCTTCGCAGAGGTTCGCAAAGACGAAATACGGAGATTCTGAGCTTCGCTCAGAATGACGCTTCCGGAGGGTTGAGCATCGGGGTCGTTGTGCTGGATGAAGTGCTGGAGGGCGTGGCCGACGCCGAAGTAGGCGGGGACGACGTGGCGGGACTGCATCCAACCAAAGACCCAGGGGATGGCGCGGAGGTCTTCCATGCTGCGGCGGCGGGCGGAACTGGCGTCTGTGCGTTTGGCGGGGCGCGAGCCGATGCGGGCGTTCTCCAGCTCGGCGACGGGCGTGGCTTGCTCGAAGTAGGTGAAGGTTTCGGGGTCGTCGACGATGTGCTTGCGGTAGAAGGCGTAGGAGACGGCGGAGAGCTGGTCGAGCGCGGATTCCCACTGGGGAAGGATCTCGCCGGTGAGGCGAGGGATGTAGGTTGGTGGTTCGGCGGAACCCACCCTTTCCGATGAGACTGGAAAGGATGGGGCACCCACTTCTTTCATGCTGTCGGCGTGTTGCAGGAGGGCGTCGGGGCGGGCGAGGGCGTCGAGCGAGGCGGCGATCATGAGCTCGAGATTGCGCTCGGCAAGGACGATGTCGGCGTACTTCCAGTTGAGGACTTCGCCCTGCTCGGTGATGCGCAACTCGCCGGTGAAGGCGTCGATGGGCTGGGCGAAGATGGAGCGGTGGGTGGGGCCACCGCCGCGGCCCACCGTGCCTCCGCGACCGTGGAAGAGGCGCAGGCGGACGCCGCACTCGCGGGCCACCTGATGCAGCGCGCGGTGGGCCTTCCATATCTCCCATGTGCTGGCGATCATGCCTCCATCCTTGTTGGAGTCGGAGTAGCCGAGCATCACTTCCTGCTGATGGTTCCAGGATTCGAGCAGCGGCTTGTAGGCGGCGGAGGTCCAGAGCTGGCGGCAGACGGCGGGCGCGTTGCGCAGATCGTCGATGGACTCGAAGAGGGGGACGGGTTGCAGGCCGGGGTCGGAGCTGTTGGGGCAGCCGTCCGGGCCGCCGCAGCCTTCGACGCGGATGCCGGCGAGGCGGGCGAGCCAGAGAACGTTGAGGACATCTTCGGCGGAGGTTGCTCCGCTGACGATGTAACGGGGGAGGGCTTCGGGAACATAGACGCGTTTGAGTTCGGCGATGGCGCGGAAGGTGTTGAAGACCTCGCGGGTCTGGGGAGTGAGGGCGGGGGGAAGTTGGAGGGTGCCGGTGGATTCACTTAAAACACCGGGGGTTTGGGCGAGTTCGGCGATGGCGGCGGCGTGGACGCGGGCGTGCTGGCGGATGTCGAGGGCGTGCAGGTGGAGGCCGTAGGTGCGGACTTCAAGCAGAAGCGGGTCGATGAGCGCCTGCGCGAGGCGGCGGCCACGGTTGCGGATGAGGCTGGAGTGCAGGACGGTGAGGTCGGCGACGAACTCCGAAGCGCGGGCGTAGGGCTTGAGCGGAGGGCCAGACGGGGGTGGGACGGAGATCTGCGGCGCTCCGCCGAGGCGCATCATGATGCAGCCGACGAGCAGGCGCACGGACTCGAAAGGAAAGCGGGCCTCGAGCTCGGTCTGGCCGGCGGCGCGCAACTGCTTCATGTATCCGTCGAGGAGCTGCTTGAGTTCATCCGAGATGGGGACCTGCTGGGTGGAGCTGGCGAGCTGGTCGGAGACGTTCTGCAGGCGGCGGCGATAGTGGCCGAGGAGCAGGCCGTGGGCCATGGCGAGCGCGGTGCGCGTGGCGCGAGGAGTGACGAAGGGATTGCCGTCGCGGTCGCCGCCGATCCAGGAACCGAAGGCGACGAGACGGGGCAGATCGGCGAGGTCGGACTCTATGCCGTACTCGGAGTAGAGCGCGGCGGCCACTTCGGAGTAGAGCACGGGGAGCGTGGCGAAGATGGAGGACTCGAAGTAGTCGAGGGCCATGCGGACCTCGTCGCGGACGGCGGGACGGGCCATGCGGACGTCGTCGGTCTGCCAGAGGGCGGTGATCTCGGCGATGACCTCCTGCTCGAGGGATTCGAGCTGGGCCTCGGGCACGGGGATGCGGTCGAGCTGCTCCAACAGAGTGGAGATGCGGCGGCGCTTGGACATCACGGAGCGGCGCGCGACTTCGGTGGGGTGCGCGGTGAAGACGGGCGTGACGGTGATGCGGTCGAGCAGGGAGCGGGCTTCGTCCGCCGTGACGCCCGCGAGTTTTAGCGCACGCAGTGTGCCGCGAAATGATCCGCGCTGCGGGCCGGCCGTGGGGTCGAGCTGGTGCGAGAGACGGCGGCGCTTGCGGTGATTGGTTTCGGCCAGGTTGGTGAGCTCGAAGAAGAAGGCGAAGGCGCGGGCAAGCTGGTAGGCGGTGGCGTTGGAGAGCGACTGGACGCGGGCGAGGGCGTGGTGCAGATGCTGCTCGGCGAGCGCGGCGTGGGCGTCGCCGGAGTTGGGGGCGTCATGCGCTGTGCCATCGGCTTCGCGGCGGGCGATGGCGGTGCGGCGCAGGTCTTCGACGGCCTGGTAGAGCGGCAGGCCCGCCTGCTCGCGCAGGACTTCGCCCAGCAGGACGCCGAGCGAGCGCACGTCGCGGCGCAGAGGAGCTTCCTTCAGCTCGCCGGTGGGGGCTTGAAGCTCGGCCAGTCGCTGCGGCCAGTCGGTTGGGGACCAGAGAGAGGCCATAGATTATTATGCACTGGACGCGGGGAGGAAGCTGATCCCACCTTAGCCGCGATAAAGCTGCGGCGAAGATGGGGCGCCCGGCTTCGGGGAGCTATTCAGAGCTGGGCACCCGCAGCTCCTATTGGCTTCATCCGAAGGTGAAGGCAAAGGCCTGCACGCCGGGGTCAAGAAACTCGATGACAAAGGTGTGGTCGGCGACTGGCCCATTCTGCCGGACTAGCTGATAGAGGCGGTACTCGGTGACGACGCCATTGCCTTCGGCGTCGGTGTCCACTCCATGACTTTCTCCCGGAGCCTGGCCGTCGATGGTCACGCGAAAGCGAAGCGATTTTCCGTCTGCCGCCGGACCGAGCACAAGATGCAGATCGCGGGCGTGAAAACGGAAGGCGATCTTGCCGCCGGCTGAGTTCAGTACGGCGAACTGATCGCGATCGACCCAACTGCCGACGAGCGCCCACTGGTTCAGGCGAAGAAGAGATGGCTGAGTATAGATCTGATCCACATCGCGTTTGATCCCGCCGGACGACGCAAAGTTGCTGGCGCGCGCATAGCCGATATAGGTCTCGGGCGAGCGGACATCGCTGGTGTCGGCGGCAGCCTGAACCCCTTGGCCATGAATAATGACAGCTCTGGCTGGCATTGGGGTTGCGTGCGCCTCTGTCAGCAACTGCTGAATCCATCGCTCGGACTGGTCGTAGTCGCCCTCGCCGAAGTGCTCGTAGCGCACCTTGCCGGTTGCGTCGATGAAGTAATGGGCCGGCCAGTACTGATTGTGGAATGCGTTCCAGATGGCGAAGTTGCTGTCGAGTGCAACAGGATACGGGATGGCAAACTTCTGGACGGCCTTCTGCACATTGGGCAACTGCTTTTCAAAGTCGAACTCCGGGGTATGGACGCCGATGACCACCAGGCCGCTGTCCTTGTACTTTTCCGCCCACGCGCGGACATAGGGAACGGCGCGCAGGCAGTTGATGCAGGAGTAGGTCCAGAAGTCGACGAGGACGACCTTTCCTTTGAGCTGCTTCGCAGTCAAAGGTTTGGAGTTGATCCAGCCGGTTGCGCCGGAGAGGCCGTAGAGCGGGGAGCTGCCAACAATGCTGGAGGGATCCTGCGCTTCGAGCAGAGGGATGCTGCAACTCAGGAGTACAGCAACCGCAGCCACGACGGACCGTCTCATCTTTCTCCAGCAGGATGCAGAAGGCATCTGGTATTATCCCCCGTTGGGCGGCACTCACGCCGATTCGTCTCGGCGGTCGGCCTTCGGGCCGATGCCGTGCTGGGAATTTGATGCGTCTGGCTTCGATGCAGACGCTGGGAATCAGGCGGATTGCGAAGACGACTGGGGCGGGCGAGCGGTGGGCTTGGTGGTAACCCACCCTTCGCTAGAAAAAAGCGAAGGATGGGGCACCCACTTTTGAGGGGAAAGCAAGATTCCAAAAACTTAGGGTGTGCCACCCGCCAACTTATACTATACTTATTCGTCGTTGGGATTGGAGTAAGAATGAGATTTCGTCTAGTCGTATCTGCTGCTCTGCTTTCCGTTTTGATGGCGGGGCTGACACTGCCTTCTGCCTTCGCTGAACCCCCGCAACAGAGCTTCAAGACGGTGGTTTACATTCCTGTAGGGGTCGTGCTCAAGATGAAAGACCGGAATTGGCTGGAGAGTTCCTGGTCCCAGATCTCCGGTCAGGTTCATGTAGACAAGGTCTATATTGAAACCTACCGAAGCCGTGTGCTTGCCGATGGACCCTTGATTGAGGATGTCAAGAAGTTTTTCACCGACCATGGAGTAGAGGTTGCGGGAGGAATCTGCTATTCCGACCGCGACAACGGACAATTTGCCTCCTTCACTTACACCAAACCGGCGGACCGCGAGTATGTGAAACAGGTCACCCAGTTCACCGCAAAACATTTCGACGAATTGATCCTTGACGACTTCTACTTTACGAACACCAAGCAGCCATCCGATATCGCCGCCAAAGGTCAACAAAGTTGGACGAACTTCCGCCTGCAGACAATGGACGACGCTTCTCGCGAGCTTGTCGTAGGCGCAGCCAAGGCGGTCAATCCCAAGATCAAGGTGATCATCAAGTTTCCCAACTGGTACGAACACTTTGCGGCGAATGGCTATGATCTCGAGCAGGAGCCGAAGATCTTCGACGGAATATATGCGGGCACGGAGACTCGCGACCCTGTGGAGACGGACCAGAACCTGCAGCAGTACGAGGGATACAACATCGTCCGGTACTTCGAGAATATCGATCCCGGCAAGATGGACGGCGGCTGGGTAGACACATATAGCATCCGCTACGCCGACCGCTATTCCGAGCAGCTCTGGCTGACCGTCTTCGCCAAGGCGAAGGAGATGACACTCTTCAACTATATTGACCTGCTTAAGGAGGCGAAGGCAGGCGAGCGTCCGTGGAGCGGACAGACGACCGATGTGCAGTGGCCCAAGATCGTCGAACGTTCCAAGGGCCAGCCAACCTTCGCATCGGTGGCAGGCGACGCGCTCGATCAAGTGAAACCGTTCATAGACAAGTTAGGCCAGCCGATCGGGATCGCCAGCTATCGTCCATATCACGGAGTAGGCGAAGATTTTCTGCACAATTTCCTGGGAATGATTGGCATCCCCATCAACCTTTACCCGACATTCCCTAAGGACCAGGATGTAGTGCTGCTGACCGAAGGGGCCAAGTCCGATCCCGCTCTCGTGTCCGAGATGAAGGCGCAACTCAACGCAGGCAAAACTCTGGTCATTACTTCCGGGCTGCTGCACGCTCTCGAAGGTAAGGGGATTGAAGACATTGTCGAGTTGCGCTACAGTCCCCAGCCGGTCGCAGTAACCAGCTTTCTGGGTGCGTTCGGACCTGGTGACGGCACCGATCTGGGAAAGGCGGAGAGCCCAATTCTGATTCCGCAACTACGATTCTTCACCAACGACGCGTGGCCGGTAATTCGCGGAGTTGCGGATAACAACGCTTTCCCGATCCTGTTGATGGATAAGTACGCGGCCGGAAACCTATACGTGCTCACGATTCCCGACAACTTCACGGACCTGTACGAGTTGCCGGAAGCAACCCTCAATGCCGTGCGTAGTTATGTCCTCGGGAACTTTCCGGTGCGCATCGAAGCGCCGGCGAAGGTGAGCCTGTTTGCCTACGACAACCAGACTTTGATTGTGGAATCGTTCCGCGACGAGCCATCGGAGATTACCGTTCTCACGGGCGCCGAGTACTCGCATTTGAAAAACCTGCAAACGGGCGAGACGTTGAACGGGACAATGCGACCGCCTCATCAAGGACGCTCTTCGGCACAGGCGCCAACAAGCCGGGGGCAGACGTCGTTCAAAATGATCCTGCCGCCCCATAGTTATGTGGCGTTCCAGGAGACTCGATAAGAGCTTCGGGGTTACCCACCCTTCGCTAGAAAAAGCGAAGGATGGGGCACCCACTTTTGAGGAGAAATCAAGATTTCAAAAACTTAGGGTGGGTGACCCGCCCAGCCGCCCGAGCCATCTTGGCTGCGCTCACGGAACGAGCGCAGACGATACTTCAATCAGCCTATCGCCGAACACATGGACTCTGCGCCGTGAAGCCGTTCCGATAGAAGCTTTGAGGTACTTGCCCAAATCTGACACAGGACCAGCCAGATTAGCGTTCTTATTTGTAACAGTAAGGGTGTTTAGAGCCTCTTTGAATCGCTGACGAGAGCTCGTGCTCCGGTGTGCCAAGTAATTCCGAACTGCGACAAGAAGATCCACAAACTGCGCATCTTCTTGATCTAGCGCAAAGTTTCGAGCATTGGTGCTGTGCAGAAACTGGTTGGCCTTGTTTCGAAGCTCCTGCGCTGAAGTCGCATCTAGATTCCATCCCTTTGGGTCAAGCATGCGCTCAGCCTGCTGCGGGCTAAGACTTTTCGGTACCGTCACGCGAATCCAAGTGTTCGGAACATTGAATTTGTCTGCCAAGCTCTTGTCCAATCGCTTCTTATAGTCTGCAACGCAGTTGGTTGGATTTTTTGTGACATATGCAACGAAAAGATCATGTATGAAAGCCTCCCAATAAACCCCCAGATACATCGTCGCCTGCTCTGAAAGCATAGACTCGAGAGAAGCTTGTCGCGTTTTCGAATGCACCGCGAGAACTACCTCCTCGTAATCACGCAAGAGACGCCTAATTCGCTGGTGGAATGAGTCACGGGTTGCAATTGGCATGTGATTTCATGCGAGCTGCTTCAAAAGCAACTCAGTCCGTTCCTTCCGTTTAGCAAGCTTATTGGGTCCTTCGATCACCGTTGAATTGTAGTTGCGATACCACCCCATCAGATTCTCCTTGTCTTGCTCCAAGGCGCTCGAAAGGGATTTCAGCTTATCGGTAGCAGGTGACAAATCAACCGGCTCACTGGTCCCCTCATTCATTTGCAGAGCTGCGGCAAATAGTGCGTAAAAGTCACCTTTTTTTGAAAACCGGGTCTGCTTTATCACGGTTCCGATTGTCTTAAGAGAATCAGCTACCTGATGGAACTTGGCCAAGTACCTATTTTTCTTCGGAAAGACCACATCATAATCCGCATAGAAGCTATCTAACCTCTTCTGCTGATCCTGAACACCATCCATTACGACTACAAAGAGCTCACTTATGAACTCGACGTCCTTCATGCGCTGTGAGTCTCTTCTGGTAAAGAGACCTATTTCATCCCAAAATTCATCTTTGGCGAGTTGCTCGACCGCCTCGTTAAACTCTCCAAAGTATTGCGAGTGTCGCAGCTCTTGCGCGTTCAGTCGCTCATTGACGTAGTTGAGCCGGCGAAACATTGCCCGGATATCGAAATCATCCCAGCCACGAATCTCTTGCACGGATATCGGATAGTCCCAGATCGCATTCTGGAGCTTGTCGGGCAGTTCCGAATACCTTTTTCCTATGTGCGGCTTGTACTCCTCTGAGACTGGATAAGCTTTCGCTGCGGTTGCGACAAGCGGATATTCCTCGCTCAGAAACTCCAGAATCGACCTCAACCTTTGCTGGCCATCGACAACTTCATAAACCGTGTTCTTATCGTTTCCCTTACCTTCCGTTTTAATGTTCAAGTAGACCTGTGGTATCGGGCAACCCGTCATGAGGCTGTCAATCAGAAAACACTTTTGGCCGAGCGACCAAATGGGATTGCGCTGATACTTTGGCTGCGGGATCAAAGTCCCCTTCTTGTGCTCGCCAAAGAACCAACTCACGGCGAGTGTATTCGGCTTGGGCGGATCATGCTTCATATTCAAATAATAGCCTCTTGGAGTCAGATGGTCATTCATCACAGCCCAGGGTGTGTGTCGCAGCCACTATAGCACTTTGGGTGTGACACCCAAGCAAGATCGGGGTTTGGAGGGAGAAAGGGGCGGAGGGTTGAGGTTGACTGAGGTTCGTCGGGATCCTTCGCGCTCGAAAGACGCGCTCAGGATGACAGCAAGAACAAACAACAGCCAAGACAAATGCGGGGGTCCCTCCGCTCAGCCGCTCACGATGAGACTGTGAGCGGCTTCGGTCGGGATGACGGTGTTGCTTTGGTCGGGTGACGGGGCGTTGGGGTTAATCGAGGAAGGCAGCCGTGCGTCTACTTCTGGATGCGGGAGACGTCGCGGACGGCGCCGCGGGAGGCGCTGGTGGTGAGGGCGGCGTAGGCTTGCAGGGCTTGCGAGACTTTGCGGGTGCGGTTGGCGGGCTTCCATGCGGCGGGGCCCTTCGACTTGGCAGATTCACCCTTCGACTCCGCAGCTATGCTATTCGACTCTGCGGCAGCACCCTTCGACTCTGCATCTGTTCCATTGGACTCGGCGGAGCCGCGGGCTTCCATTGCGGCGCGGCGCTTGGCGAGTTCCGCGTCGGAGAGGTTGACGCGGAGGATGCGCTGGGGGATGTCGATCTGGATGGTGTCGCCCTCTTCGACCAGGGCGATGGCTCCGGCCTCGGCCGCCTCGGGCGAGATGTGGCCGATGCAGAGGCCGGAGCTGCCGCCGGAGAAGCGGCCGTCGGTGACGAGGGCGCAGGATTTGCCGAGTCCCTTGGACTTGAGGTAGCTGGTGGGGTAGAGCATCTCCTGCATGCCGGGGCCACCGCGCGGACCTTCGTAGCGGATGAGGACGACATCGCCGGGAACGATGCGGTCGCCGAGGATGGCCTCGACGGCGGAGTCCTGGCTCTCGAAGATGCGCGCCGGGCCGGTGAAGGTGAGATGGGCGGCGTCGACGCCGGCGGTCTTGACGATACATCCTTCTTCGGCGATGTTGCCGTAGAGGACGGCGAGGCCGCCATCTTTACTGAAGGCGTGGGCGAGGTTGCGGATGACTCCGGCGTCGCGGTCGAGGTCGAGATCGGGATAGCGGGCAGACTGGCTGAAGGCGACCGTGGTGCGGACTCCGAAGGGCGCGGCGCGGAAGAACTCGTCGACCGCCGGGGCGACGCCGCGCTTGACGTCGAGGGCGTCGATGGCCTCGCCAAGCGTGGGCGCGTAGACGGTGGGGACATCGCGATGGAGCAGACCGGCGCGATCCAGCTCGCCGAGGATGGCCATGATGCCACCGGCGCGATGCACGTCCTCCAGATGGACGTTGGGGGCGGAGGGCGCGACCTTGCAGAGGTTGGGAACGTGGCGCGAGAGGCGGTCGATGTCCGCCATGGTGAAGGGGACCTGGGCCTCCTGCGCGGCGGCGAGGATATGCAGCACGGTGTTGGTGGAGCCGCCCATGGAGATGTCGAGGGTCATGGCGTTCTCGAAGGCCTGGAAGGTGGCGATGCCGCGCGGGAGGGCGGTGAGGTCGTCGTGCTCGTAGTAGCGGCGGGCCAGATCGACTATGGTGCGGCCGGCCTGGAGGAAGAGCTCCTTGCGGTCAACGTGCGTGGCGACGATGGTGCCGTTGCCGGGCAGGGCGAGACCGAGCGCCTCGTTGAGGCAGTTCATGGAGTTGGCGGTAAACATTCCGGAGCAGGAGCCGCAGGTGGGGCAGGCGGCGTGCTCGTATTCATCGACCTCGGCGTCGGTGGCCTTGGGGTCGGCTGCGAGGACCATGGCGTCGATGAGGTCGACGGTCTTGACGGTGTTGCCGTGCTGGATCTTGCCCGCCTCCATCGGCCCGCCGGAGACGAAGATGGTGGGGATGTTGAGGCGCAGGGCGGCCATCATCATTCCGGGGGTGATCTTGTCGCAGTTGGAGATGCAGACGAGCGCGTCGGCGCAGTGGGCGTTGACCATGTACTCGACCGAGTCGGCGATGAGCTCGCGCGAGGGGAGGCTGTAGAGCATGCCGTCGTGGCCCATGGCGATGCCGTCGTCAATGGCGATGGTGTTGAACTCCTTGGCGACGCCGCCGGCGCGGGCGATCTCTTCGGCGACGAGCTGGCCGAGGTCCTTGAGGTGGACGTGGCCGGGAACGAACTGGGTGAAGGAGTTGGCGACGGCGATGATGGGCTTGCCGAAGTCGCCGTCCTGCATTCCGGTGGCGCGCCAAAGACTGCGCGCACCGGCCATGTTGCGTCCGTGGGTCGAGGTTCGTGAGCGATAAGCTGGCATTCTTTTATATTACTGCCTGCGGTTGGCTGGAGTTGGTGGCGCAGGCCCATCGTCCGTGCCGGCGCGGTGGAAGACAAGCTCAGAAGGACAATTCATAGTTGCATTACGATAACCGTGAAAATGCTCTAATCTTCTGAGTCTAAAATTCTCGACAGAATTCAAATGTTATTGAGGTCCGATGCAAGAACAAAAGCTGGAGTTTGATTGGAAGAAAGGTTCGGAATGTTACGGCTGGGCGTAGTTTGTCGGGATCCTTCGCTGCGCTCAGGATGACAACATTTATGAAGTGAACTTTAGATTCAGGACACTAACGATGAAAGAGCCTTGAAGGCTTCCTCGCTCAGAGATACTGAATGAGGGCGGTTTTCATGTACTTGCTCTCCAGCAACTGCGCGATTCGCTTGACGATGTTGCGCCGCAGGTCGAGTTCGACCGGGATGTTGGGGTCCTGGTGCGCCTCGTTGATTCTGGTTCCGACGGCGAACTTTACGATGTCGCTATCCAGCAGCATGGAGGCCAGTCGCACGGCCGCATTCGACTTCAAGTCTTCGGCGACGAACCCCTCCTCAAGCAGGCGAAGCACTTCGCCCAGGGTCAGCGTGCCTTCTGTCACCAGCTCGAATCCCTCCATCTTTGCCGAGGGCGGGACTTTGGGATCGAGCGGTTGCCCGAGGTCGATCTGAATCTCACGGCGCAGCAGCCGGGAGATGATGTTGGCGGTGGTGCCTCCGCAGATCACCTTGCGGCCGGGCGTGCTGATGGACATCATGGCCATGCTCTGGTCGTGCGAGCGATCGAATGGGGCGCCGGTCAACACCAGCAGTTGGCGGGGCTTGCGGAAGTAGACCACGCCGCAGGTGATGTCGTCGCGCGCGCCGAGGCCGTCGAACTCTTCCGCGCGTGTCACCAGAAGGCGCGACAGCTCGCGGGCCGAGATATACGGGTTCCAGCGGATCTGTTCGCGCACATATTTTTCGACGTTTTCCAAGCCCCAACCGAGGGGAGTGCGGTACTCGCCCATGCCCGCCTGCGAGATGCCGTCGGAGAAGAAGACGATGCGGTCTTCGCGCTGCACGTCGAAGGTGGAGTAGTAGATGACGCGGTCGTGCCAGCGCGGGGGACGCACCTCGGTCTTCTCAATATGCAACTCGCCGCCGGGACGGACCAGCAAAAATGGCGGATTGCCGTGCTCGATGATGCGGGTCTCGCCGGTGCTGGCCATGTCGACGACGGTGAAGGTGGAGTAGCTGATCTTGCGCACGCTACAGATGGGCAGCGTGTCCATGATGGTCTCGGCCGAGGTCTGAATGTCCATCGCGCTGGCCGCATATTTCAGGGCCATGGAGGCCGTCATGGTGGCAAGAACGGAGGCTTTGACGCCGCTGCCCAGTCCGTCGGCAAGGACCGTGAGGATGCGGCCCTCCGGTTCCACTTTGCGGGAGAGGAAGACGTCTCCGGAGATGAACTGGCCGTGCTTTGCCCGCTGGCAGGAATCGACCTCGATGAAGCTCTCGGCGGCGCTCACGGCTTCTCCGCGGAGTCGTTGTCGTCGGCCTCCTCGGGGCTGAACGAGCTCACGATGGAGTTGAGGGTGATCTCTTAATCGGCGGCGTTCTCGCCCAGGAGGTAGGCTATCTGCTGCACGGTCTTGAGGTTCTTCTGGATGACCTCGCGGGCGCGCCCGATGATCTGCTCCTTCTGGAAGATGGGTTGCGTGATGTCCTGAAAGATGCCGCACATGACGGCATGAGGCTCGATGGTGAAGATGCTTGTGTTCAGGATGCTGCGCTGGTAGCGGATGTCGTGGCCGACGATGTCCTTGCCCGTTTCCAGAACGCGCTTGAAGAGGTTGGAGAAGGGGACCACGACGCCGAGGGCGCTGCCTTCCAGGTCCGTGGACTGGCCGGTATTGGTGGCGAAGAGGCGCGTAAAACGCTCGTTGCTCTCGATGATCTTCAGGTCTTCATTGACGATGACGACCGCGGAGGGCATCTTGCGCAGCAGCGCGTTGGCTTTTTTCTGCGCCAGCTTGCGGGTATAGGTGGCGCACATCATGCGCTCGGCGTTGTGGTCGAGCAGGGCACGGGCGAAGTCGCGGCAGGAGTCGTATCCGCAGCCACCGCAGTTCAGTTCATCCTCGGCGGAGTACTTTCCCACGGTGCGCATCGCTTCCCTCAGTTGCAGTTCGCTGTATTCGGGGTGCGCGACCGGAGCGGCGTCGTAGTGTCCGGCGATGCCAAGCGAAGGCTTGCGCGGAAGCCTGGCGGCGGGCTTGGCGTAGCTGAGGATGTCGTAGCGGCGACGCGCCACCGATGTAGAGCGCGCAGCCTTCGGGCCATTCACGCAGGAGCCCGCGCAGGCGGTCAGTTCAAAGAAGATGTTGTGCTCGGGATGCCACTCGGGAATGCTCTTCAGGGCCTGCTCGACGTTTGCGATCCCGGAGAAAGACATGAACTGAAGGCTGTTGGTCTCTCCGTTGCCGGCAACGCCCGGGACCATTCCGCCATCGATGGGATAGAGCGCTCCCTCCTGGGCCTCCTGCGGCTGGAAGCGGTCCTCCGGCGTGGGGTCGATCAGTTCCAGATGAATCTTCTCTTCCGTCAGCCAACGGTCCAGGTCCTCGAAGGTGAGCACGACATCGAGCAGCTCGGGATGCTGTTCGGCCTCCTTCTTCTTGGCGATGCAGGGCCCGATAAAGACGGTCGCGATATCTTCGCCATAGTGCTCGCGCAGCATCTTGCAGTGCGACAGCAGGGGCGAGAGGACTTGGGAGAGATGAGGCTGGCATTCGGGATGATACTTGGCGATGAAGTCCACAACCACCGGGCAGGCGGAAGAGATCCAGATCTGCTTCGGCTCGCTGTGCATCAACGCGTAGGAGCTGGCCGAGACCTGCTGGGCGCCCAGCGCGGTCTCCGATACGGCAAAGAAGCCAAGCCGCTTGAGAGCATGAATCAGTTGCGCGGGACGCACGCCGGAGAACTGCGCCACAAACGAGGGAGCGAGCGAGGCGATGACCCTGCGCCCGCTGGTCAGAAGGGATTTGGCATCGGGCAGATCGTCGCGCACCTGCTTTGCATCGTGGGGGCAGGCCAGAACGCAGTTGCCGCACATGATGCAAAGCTCGGGCACAACGCGCGCATAGCCGTCCTCGACACGGATCGCCTTGACTGGGCACTCGCGGATGCACTTGTGGCAGTCCTGGCACTCGCGCTGCCTGGTGTAGATGGAATTAAGCTTTGTCATGATCCCCTCGAGCCGACCCGTCCAACTGCTGCAGCAGTTCGCGCAGGCTTGCCGCGGTGATGTTGTGATGGAACTGGTCGCCGATCTTCAGATTGGGGCCCTGCTTGCACTGGTCCTGGCAGAGACAGCCCGCGAGGCGGACCGCAGCGTTGGGCCCGCTGCTCTGCGCATATTGCTGCAGCACGGCGAGAACCTCGGAGTTCCCCCGGGCGAAGCAGGAACTGCCAAGACAGACCACGATCTCTACAACATCCTTATCGGGGGCCATGGTTCACCTCTTTTATGCCTGCAACGGAACAATCCGCGAAGACGGAACCGGCAGCTCGCGGGAGCTAGATTTGAACTCCCGATTACTCCTGTACGGCACCGATGCGTTCTGAATCGGCGCCGGCTGTCTGGTCCGCGCTGTCGTCCTCGATCCGTCTTTCCAGTATTTCAATCGCCTTTGCGGCCGTGCCGTGAGCAAGGTGCACGCCGTCGATCATGACGGTCGGGCCGGTCTCGCATTTCTCGAAACAGAAGCCTGCGCGAACATCGAGCAGGTTTTCCAGTCCGTTCTGCTCCGCATGGCGCAGCACTCCGTTCAGCACATCCTGCGAGCCCTTCAGGAAACAGTTGGTCCCCAGGCAGACGTTCACCTTGTGCCTGTTTTCGCCCTGCGACTGCATCAGCGGAAGCGACTCGTCGGCTATGCGGTGGCGGCTCTGGTAGACGGTATGCAGCAGATGATGCGCCTTCTCTCCGCCAATCTCTCCCAGGAAACGTTCGTAGCACTCGGTGATGAAGACGTTGTCCTGCGACTTGTGCAGTTGCAACATCTTGTCCGCCTGATAGAGGCCCTTGGTGCGCAGCGCGCGCGTGTTGGGCGCGGTGGACACGGGCTGACCAGCACCTCCCACGCAGCCTCCGGGGCAGGCCATCACTTCGACCAGGTCGTACTGGCTCTTGCCCGCCCTCACCTGTTCGGCGACGACGCGCGCATTGCGCAGTCCGTGGACAATGGCCAGCTTGAGCTGCGCTCCGTTGACTGTGATGGTGGCTTCGCGCAGGCCGGAATCGCCGCGCACCTGCTGGAACTCAACCTTCTCCAGTTTCTCGCCCGTCACCTTCTCCGCGGCGTAGCGCAGAACGGCCTCGGTGACTCCGCCCGAGTTGCCGAAGATCACTCCGGCTCCGGTGTAGAAGCCGAAGGGCATATCGAAGGATTCGGGCTGCAACGTGTCGAAGATGAGGCCGGCGGACTGGATCATGTGGGCCAGCTCCTGCGTGGTCAGCACATGGTCCACGTCCGGGTCGCCATCGACGGCAAACTCCGGTCGCTGCGCTTCAAACTTCTTGGCCGTGCATGGCATGATGGCGACGACCTTGACGTCCTTGCGATCGACCTTGAGCTGATCGGGAAGCATCGCCTTCAGCAGCGAACCGAGCATCGCCTGCGGCGAGCGGCAGGTGGAGAGGTTGGGCAGCAGTTCCGGGAAGTACTGCTCCGCGTACTTCACCCAGCCGGGGCAGCAGGAGGTGAACATGGGCAGAGTTCCGCCCTGCGTCTTGCGCTGCAGGAACTCCGTGCCCTCTTCGATCACCGTGAGATCGGCGGCGAACGATGTGTCGTAGATCTGATCGAAGCCGAGCTGCTTCAGGGCGGCGACGATCTGTCCGGTGGTGATCTCTCCGGGCTTGCGGCCGAAGCACTCGCCCAGGCCCACGCGCACGGCGGGCGCAATCTGCACAACGACCTTCTTTGTGGGATCGGCGAGCAGATTCCAGACCGCATCTTCCTCGGACTTCACGGTCAGCGCTCCGGTGGGGCAGACGCTGGCGCACTGTCCGCAGTTGACGCACTCCACCTCGCCAAGCGGTTTGCCGAAGGCGGGCTGCACGCAGGCCTCGTGGCCGCGATGCGCGAAGTCGATGGCGCCGATGCCCTGGATCTCCCAGCACATGCGCACGCAGTCGCCGCAGAGCACGCATTTGTTCGGGTCGCGGACAAGCGATGGAGAGGACTCGTCCACCGGGACCGGTTGCAGCACGGACTTGAAGCGCACCTTCTTGACGCCCAACCGCTGGGCCAGGTTCTGCAACTGGCAGTTGGCGCTGCGTGAGCAGGTCGGGCAGCTCTGATCGTGGTTTGCCAGCAGCAGCTCGACCGCGATGCGGCGAATCTCGCGAATCTCCGGGGTCGTGGTCTGTACCTTCAGGCCGGCCTCGGGCAACGTGGAACACGCGCCCATGATCCCGCGCCCTTCCACCTGCACCAGGCACAGGCGGCAAGCGCCGTAGACGCTGAGCTCGGAGTGATAGCAGAAGGTGGGCAGGTCGATCTCGGCCTTGCGGATGAGTTCGAGCAGGTTGCGCTCTCCCTCGATCGCTACCGTTCTTCCATCGATGGTCAAAGTTGGCTTGGTGAGCGTGTTCATCGGACTATATCCCCTCAATCGCGTGAATCTTGCAGGCTGTTGCGCACGCGCCGCACTTGATGCACAGTTCCGGATCGATGTGGTACGGCTTCTTCTTTTCTCCAGAGATGGCCCCTGTCGGGCACGCCGCAAAGCACAGGCCGCAGCCCTTGCACTTCAGCGGATCGATCTGCGGGCTCAACAGGGCCTTGCATCGGCCCGTGCGACAGCGCTTCTCGAAGACGTGCTCTTCGTACTCCTTGCGGAAGTAGCGCAGGGTGGAGAGCACCGGATTGGGCGCCGTCTTTCCCAGCCCGCACAAGGAGCCGACCTGCACCGCGTGGCCCAGTTGCTCCAGCAGGACGAGCGTGCCAGCGTCCGCGCGGCCTTCGATCACGTCGTCCAGCAGAGCCAGCAATTGGCGCGTGCCTTCGCGGCACAACAGGCACTTGCCGCAGGATTCGCGCTGGGTGAACTGCATGAAGAAGCGCGCGATGCTGACCATGCAGGTTCCCTGGTTCATGGTGACCAGCCCGCCGGAGCCGACCATCGCGCCCACCGAGCGCAGCGACTCATATGCGAGGGGAAGGTCGAGATGCTCCTCGGTGAGGCATCCGCCGGAGGGCCCGCCGATCTGCACCGCCTTGAATCCGTTCTTCCACATCTTTCCCGCGTCGTCCGTCACTCCTCCGCCGATGTTGTAGACGATCTCGCGCAGCGTGGTGCCGAAGGGAACTTCGACCAGCCCGGTGTTGGCGACGTGTCCGGTGAGAGCGAAGGTCTTGGTGCCCGGCGATTCTTTAGTGCCGATGCTGCGAAAGACCTCGGGGCCTACGTTGAGAATGCGCGACACATGGGCCAGCGTTTCGACGTTGTTGATGACGGTCGGCTTGCCCCATAGACCGCTCTGCGCGGGAAAGGGCGGCTTGGGACGCGGCATGCCGCGCTGTCCTTCGATGGACGCGATCATGGCCGTCTCCTCGCCGCAGACAAACGCTCCGGCGCCCTCCATCACGTCGCACTTCATACTGAGGCCAGTGCCGAAGACGTTCTTTCCCAGAACGCCTTCGCGCTCCGCGTCCGCCACGGCGCGGCGCATGCGCTCGACCGCCAGGGGATACTCCGCGCGGACGTAGACCAGGCCCTCGTTGGCGCCGATGGCGCGCGCCGCGATCATCATGCCTTCAATCACGCTATGCGGATTGCCCTCCATCACGGAGCGGTTCATGAATGCGCCGGGATCGCCCTCGTCGCCGTTGCAGATCACGTATTTCTTGGCTGAATTCTGGATTCGCGCCGCCTCCCACTTCCTTCCGGTGGGAAAACCGCCGCCGCCACGCCCGCGCAATCCTGACTCTGAAATGGTCTTGCAGATCTGCTCGGGAGACATTTCGACGAAGGCTTTCTTCGCCGCCCGGTAGCCGCCGTGCAGCATGTACTCCTTGATGTCCTCCGGATCGAGGAAGCCGCATTCGCGCAGCACCAGGCGCTCCTGGCGCGAGTAAAAGGGATTGTCTAGAAAGCCGCGGCAACTCTTGCGCGTCGTCGGGTCCTTATAGAGAAGCCGCTCCACAACCTGGTTCCCAACCAACGTCTGCCGCACAATCTCGGCGACGTCTTCCTCGCGGACCTTGGTGTACAGGATTCCTTCCGGCTCCACCGAGACCAGCGGTCCCATCTGGCAGAAGCCCTGACATCCACTCTTGGAGAGCCGGACCTCATCGTCTTCGGCTTCGGCGCGAAGTTCCAGGATCACATCCAATCCGGAGTTCGCCATCTCGCTCTTGAAGCGCTGGTAGACCTTCATGGACCCGTTGGCCATGCACCCGGTTCCGGCACAGACAATCACCCGGCGAAGCTGGGAGGTCACGGGGCTGCCTGCCTCACCCTCCGCCGTCACTGTAAGAACTTCCGCGTTAGACATGGGACACCTCGGCTGAGGGCTGCTCAGCAACTGCGGACGCGCTCGCAAGCGATGCCTCCTGGGCCTTGATCTCATCCACCAGGGCCAAAGCCCGCTGCGGAGTGATCTGGCCGTGGACCTGCTCATCGATCACGATCACCGGGGCCAGTCCGCAGGCGCCCAGGCAGGCCACCGTCTCGATGGTGAAGAGCATGTCGGGCGTGGTCTGGCTGGTTTCCGTGGTGCCCAGCTTCTGGCGCAACGCGTTCAGCACGGGAATCGACTGCTTGACGTGGCAGGCCGTCCCGTCGCACATGCGGATCACGTGCTTTCCCTTCGGCTGGAGCGCAAAGTGCGCGTAGAACGTGGCCACGCCATAGACGCGCGCCGCGGGAACATCCAGCGAGGTCGCCACATAGGTGAGCACTTCTTCCGGCAGGTAGTGGTACTCGTGCTGGATCGCCTGCAGAATCGGGATCAAACTGGACGCACGGCGAGCATGGCGATCCAGTATGCCGCACACCTTTTCGAACTTCTCCGCGCGATCCGCAACCATTGGCAAAGACGCCATCAGACAGCCTCCTTTTCTTGAACCGGCGCCCGTAAACGCCTGGCCAGCTTCCAGGAGAGCGAAGCCAGCGTCGAGTAAAGATCTTCGTTGTGCACAATAACGCCTTCGGGAACCTTGAGCTTTACCGGAGCAAAGTTCCAGATGGCCTGAATGCCGCCCTTGACCATCTCATCGGCCACCGCCTGCGCCGCTTCGGCAGGGGTTGTGATGATTCCCAACAGGATGCTCATCCGCGGAGCGAGACCGGCGAGCTTGTCCAGAGGCAGTACCGCCTTCTGGTGAACCCATTGGCCGACCTTGGACGGGTCGGTGTCGAATGCAGCCACGATCCGCAGACCGAACTTGGAGAAACGTTCGTGGCCAAGCAGCGCGGTGCCGAGGTTCCCCACACCAACCAGAAACGCCTCGTTCACGTTGTTCCAGCCAAGAAAGTTTTCGATGGCCTGGATGAGTTCAGTGACCGAGTAGCCGGTCTTCGGCTTGCCGATGATCCCGGTGTACTGCAGGTCCTTGCGGACTTGCACCGGGACGCAACCCAGATCGCGGCCGATCGCGCTACAGGAGATTCGGGTGACCCCCTTGGCCTCAATATCCACCAGATAATGGTGGTACTGCGGCAGGCGTTTCAGACTAGGCTGCGGGATCGGCGGCACTTCGGGGCGTTTGACGCGCGAGCCATTCGATAAATTCATACTGATAACCACTTATCGAGATTACCGTGGGACGGTATTTCAATCCGTGACCGTCATCACACAGCCACCTGCCGCAGGACACAGACACGGCACCGGAAGCCGATCTGCGTGCATGGATGCACGGAATCTCTCTGCTTTTCGACCGGAAGTCCAGCTTTGCCGTTGCCGTACGACTGAAGGGCGGAATAATCCGGCGAGCCAGGGCCGAAAAAAGGAGATTCCATGTATAGTGTTGTAGCTGGGCGGGAGGTCAACCGCCTCGGCACAAAGGAGCTGTTTGGTGAAATTTAATTTTAGATTTGCGTCAATCTTCTGCCTCGCGGCATCCATCGTGACACCGGCGTTCGCGCAGAACTCCGGTTCGGACCTCTACAAAGCGAAGTGTTTGATGTGCCACGGCGCGGACGGCCTGGGCGCCACCCCGGCCGGCAAGGCCATGAAGGCTGTGTCCTTCAAGGACTCGGCGAACGTCAAGGCCACGGACGCTGAACTGATCGCCGACGTGAAGAACGGCAAGAACAAGATGCCTCCGAATGTAGGCAAGCTTACCGACCCTCAGATCAAATCCGTCGTGGCATATATACGCACATTGCAGAAGTAGTCATCCAGCAGAACAGGAATGTAGCGAAGCGCATTTTCAGGGGAAGGAGTGCATGAGCGGCGACCAGAACACACCACCGGGATCGACGCGTCGCCGCGCGATTGAATACTTCCTTGGCGGCGGCATTCTTGCCACGTTTGCTTCCTTCCTCTATCCAGTGCTGCGCTATGTAGTGCCACCACCCGTCGCAGACCTCGGCGTGAACGAAGTGGTAGCCGGCAAGGTGGGGGACCTGAAGCCGAATTCCGGGGCGATCTTCCGATTTGGCAATAGCCCCGGTCTGCTCATATTGACCAGCGACGGCACCTATCAAGCACTCTCCGCCACCTGTACCCACCTGGGCTGCACCGTGCAGTATCGCGCTGATCTACACGAGGTCTGGTGTCCCTGCCATAACGGCATCTACGGCATCGATGGCCGGAACATCTCAGGGCCGCCGCCAAAACCACTTACAGCCTATGATGTCCACCTGCGCGGTGATGAGATTGTCGTCACCCACAAACGGGAGGCCTGACCGTGATCGCCGCCATCCTTCACTGGCTGGATGAACGACTTCATCTGGACGACCTGATCGCCCCGTTCCGCCACAAGACCGTCCCCGTTCACCGCCTGACGTACTGGTATTTCTTCGGTGGCATCACCCTGTTTCTGTTCGGGGTGCAGGTGGTCACCGGCATTTTGCTTCTGTTGTATTACAACGCCGGGGCCAATGAGGCCTTCGAGAGCGTGCAGTACATCATGACCAAGGTGCGTTATGGCTGGTTGATCCGTTCCATCCATTCATGGTCGGCCAACCTCATGATCCTTACTGCATTTGCGCACATGTTCAGCGTGTTGTTCCTGAAGGCGTACCGCAAACCGAGAGAGCTTACCTGGGTCAGCGGCATGCTTCTTCTGTTCCTTGTGATGGGATTCGGCTTCAGCGGCTATCTGCTGCCATGGAACACGCTGGCCTTCTTCGCCACCAAGGTCGGGACCGCCATGGTGGGACAGGTCCCGATTGTCGGCCAACCCATGATGATCTTTTTGCGTGGCGGCCCACAGGTGACCGGCGCTACGCTGATCCGGTTCTTCGGCTTCCATGTTGCTGTTCTGCCCGGACTGGTTGTGGTTCTGATCTCGATCCACCTTTTCCTGGTGCAGCGTCTGGGCATGAGCGTTCCGCCAAAAATCGAAGCTGAGTGGGCGGAAAATCCCTCGGCAAGACGGGAGATGAAGTTCTTTCCCAACTTCCTGCTGCGGGAGATGATGGCCTGGTACGTGGCGATTGGCGTGCTGGGCGCGCTGGCGGCGATCTTTCCCTGGAACCTCGGAGTCAAAGCAGATCCGTTCGGCTCCGCTCCGGCCGGCATCAAGCCGGAGTGGTACTTCCTCTTCATGTTCCAGACGCTCAAAGTCATTCCGTCCAAAGTGTGGTTCGTCGACGGCGAGGTTTTGGGTGTACTTGGTTGCGGCCTGGTCGGTTTGTTGTGGCTTCTGCTTCCATTTTTTGATAGCGAGCCGCCCTCACGCCCAAAGAGGTGGATCACCGGGCTGGCAATCTTTGCTCTTATGTATGTGGCGGGTATGAGTGCTTATGGCTTCCTTGCGAAATAAATTCCGGCTGTTGCGCGCAGCCCGTACTGCCGGGCTGGCCGGGGTCATCGTGCTCGGAGCATGCCTGGGTTATGGGCAAACCACCAACTCCTGTCTGGATTGTCACTCCGCTATGCCGGACCCACTGGGCGTTACGCAGGAGAAGTTCAGCCAGGACATCCACGCTCAAAAGGGCTTGACTTGCACCAGTTGCCATGGAGGCGACGCAAGCAGCTACGACCCGACCGTATCCATGGGAGCCAAGGCCGGGTTCAAGGGCAAGATCGATCGCAAGCAGGTGCCACAGTTATGCGCGGGCTGCCATTCCAATCCGACCACCATGAAGCAGTATGATCCCGGCCTTCGCACCGACCAGTTGGACCAGTATCACACCAGCGTGCATGGCAAGCGCCTGGCCGCTGGAGACAGCAAAGTTGCCGTATGCGTCGACTGCCATAGCGTCCACGATATAAGGCCGCCCAGCGATCCGCGTTCCACCGTCAACCCCGTCAACATCGCGACCACATGTTCGCGCTGCCATTCAGACGCGGCGTACATGAAGCCGTACGGCATTCCTACCGATCAGTTCGCAAACTACAAAACCAGCGTGCACTATCAGGCGATGATGGTGAATGGCGATCTGAGTGCGCCCACCTGCACAACCTGCCATGGAAACCATGGCGCGGTGCCTCCGGGGGTGGACAAGGTGCAGAATGTTTGCGCCAACTGCCACGTCTTCCAGGCCCAGATGTACGATAAGAGTTCGCACAAAGCAGCCTTTGATGCCTTAGGCCTGCCCGGATGCGTTGTCTGTCACTCCAATCATGCCATCCACCAGCCATCGGACGCCATGCTTGGTACCGGCCCGCAAGGCGTCTGCATGCGGTGTCATCAACCGGGTGACAAGTGTGATCAAGCAAGGGTAAAAATTCAGAGCGGATTGATGCAACTGGACGGGGCCATCAAGCAGGCCGATCAAACGCTTTCTGTCGCCGAGGCTTCCGGCATGGATGTGAGCGAGGCACGGCTGGCACAAAGCCAGGCCAGAGACCAACTGATCAAAGCGCGCGTTACGATCCATACCTACCAGGCGGCCCTGGTGGACCAGGATGTACAGGCCGGCCTCAAGATTGCCGCCAAGGACGAGCAGGCCGGCAAGGACGCGATGGTTGAGCGCAACCAACGTCGTATCGGACTCGGGATTTGCTTCCTTGCCATTGCGATCATGCTGGCTGGACTTTGGCTGTTCATCCGGAAGATCGAGCGCTAGAACATTTCTCCTGATGGTGTACGCCGAAGACGAGGTTCTTGCGCCGCTTTTTCCTCAAGAAAAACGGCTTTCGAGGAACCTATCCGGCGGGTAGGATCAGGAGAAATGCTCTAGAACCGGCCTCATAGACCATCTGCATCGACTCGCGGAGTTCATGGGAGCGGTTTCGCGTTAACTGTGCCCAGCCAGCTTCGTGCAATATGGTTTACCTTCCACCTCAGCGACGCGGACCAAGGACGTTAACCGCAGGCTCTCCATTTACGCGGAGTTCGACTATATGGGAGTTCGACTACAAGAAAGGCAAGGGCTTCGCGAGTCGGATAATCTGGAAGGTCGCCAGATTATTGTTTTCCGAGTTCGTACAAGACATCGTGTGAAACCATGTGCAAGACGATGAATCCCGCGCAAATGCATGGACCGCATGCCACGCGATCTCTCTCGCAGCGACTTATGGGCAAGCTCGCGACCTTGCTTAGCAGGCGCAACCTTTTGCGGCTGTCAGGATGGTTGCCTTTTCTTATATTCAGATATGCAGTGCTTGCGGAGAAGACGGCAGCGCCGCATCTTGAGTACACACGCACGGTTTGGCGTGTCTCTGACGGCTTGCCGGAAGACACGGTCCAGGCACTGACGGAATCGAGCGAGGGGTTTCTTTGGATCGGAACCACGGGTGGGCTGGCGCGGTTCGAGGGACCCATATCCAGATTTACGGCCAAGGGATGGCGCAGCCCTTATCGGTCAACAGTATCTTTTGCGTTGCGTTGCGCTGGGCAAAGACGGCAGTCTCTGGGCGGGGACTGAGGGAGGAGGCCTTCTGCGTCTGCGTGGCAACAGGCTGAGGGTCTATTCCACCAACGATGGCCTTACCGAAGGATTCGTGCGAAGCGTCTACGAGGATGATCGTGGGCGACTCTGGGTAGGGACGGACGACGGACTTTTTGTGCTGGAGGGAGAGCGGCTGCGGCGGGTGGACCAATCTGCAACTGGCTACGCAACGTCTCCAAATCCTGGGTTTTGGCGACATCGATCGCCTCTTCGACAGAGGCGCGGCGAGCGTACAGCCTTCCATCCTTTCGACGTTTCGTCAGCGGTTTAGCCATCTACCCTCCCAACCCTACTCGGTGCCATTATCGGAGATGTCCCGGCTCTATGAGGTTGATCGTGTGCGGAGGCGCAACCCGGAAGGCTCAGTCAATTCTTTTTCGGAAAATGAAGGCGTTTGACCGGCTGAGCCCGCGCCCGGGCATTGAGGCACAGTGGCCATCGTGCGTTCGTCAACCTGGGTGTTCCGTGCCGAGGGGGCTCTGCCAGCGTTTGAAGGGCCTGTGGAGGCTTATTGGACCCTTAAGGACCCGCGCTTGGACCCACGGAACACATCGGTTATAGATAAGTTATTGAAAATAATGGTCGGGACGACTGGATTCGAACCAGCGACCTCATCCACCCCAAGGATGCGCGCTACCAGGCTGCGCCACGTCCCGACTTGTTTCGCGCGTCGCCCAGGCGGGCAACGGCAGGGGTACTTGCAGGGTTAAGTGTACACGAGCGCGCACCTGTTTTCCGACGCTCCCCGGATCGCCTGGAGCATTTTCATCGTAGGTGTAGAGGGGAGCGAAAGAAGCCTGCGTGGTTGTCTCGCAAAAAAACCACATCACACACTCCTTCCTGTACCGCAGCAGCTAAGAAAATGCCTTAATGCGTGGGCGCCACATACTCCTTGGGAAGCGCGCCGCCGTCGCCCTCGGCGAAGAAGAAGCCGTTCATCTGCTCCACCAGAAAGTCCTGCGCCTCGCGCGTCCACGGCTGCAGGCGATACTCGTTCAGCAGCATCTTCTGCCGCTCCACCCACTCGCCCCACGCCTGCTTGGATACGTTCTTATAAATCTTCTGGCCAAAGTCGGAGTCGAACGGTGGCTCGTCCAACCCTTCCATCTCCGCCTTGTACTTCGAGCAAAAAACCATGTGAGCCATGTGTGTCCTCTCCTGCGTCTCTTCTGATTGTATCGAGATTCATTGCGTTTGTTGTAGCGGGATTATTTGCGCTTGCCTTTGGACTTTTTATCGCGTGCGCGCGCCTTGGACTTGGTCTTGCTCGCCTTCGACTTGCGTGGCTTGCCGGAGCGATTCGGACTTGTGTTCTCGCTCGTCGCAACCTTTGCGGCCCTTCCCTTGCGTAGCGACTTCGTCTCCGTCTCTTCGCTTGAAGGCACCAGCGCGAACTGCAGCCGACGCTGCTGGCGGTCGATGCGATCCAGCAGCACATGCACGCGCTGGCCCATCTTGTACGCGCGACCGGACCGTGTGCTGACGATCTGCTTGTCGGTGTCGCGGAAGACGAAGCGCTCGTCGCTGCCCCAGCCGCTGAGCGACGTGATCGGCACCAAACCCTCGATGAAGAGATCGTCCAGCTCGACGAAGAAACCGTACTTCGTACACGAGAGAATGATGCCGCCGAAGTCTTCGCCGACGCGGTCCTCCATGAAGCGCATCTTCTTCCACTCCATCAGCTCGCGTTCGGCGTCGTCGGCGCGCCGCTCAGCCTGACTGGATTCAGTTGCAATTGCCGCCAACTCTGACTCGGGAATCGGCTCGGACGCGTAAGCCTCCGGCCTGCGATCTTCGCGCGTCGCATTTGTAACCGAATTGGTGGCTTGCTTCCACGGCTGCGGCTCGCTGCTCAGAATCGCCGCGCCGCGCGTGTTGGCTCCCGCGCGAATCAGATCGCGAACCAGGCGATGCACGATCAGGTCGGGGTAGCGCCGGATGGGCGAGGTGAAGTGCGTGTAGCAGGGACTGGCCAGCGCGAAGTGGCCCTCGTTCTTCTCGCTGTAGCGCGCCTGCTTCAGCGAGCGCAGCATCAGGTAGCTCAGGATGCGCTCCTCCGGCTTGCCCGCGATCTTTGCGGTGAGACGCTGATACATCTGCGGCGTCACGGGAATCGCCTCGGCGACCTCGTGCGTCCTAATCTGCCGTCCGTGTCCGCCGCCGCTCGTGCCTCTGCGTACATCGCGCCGGTCCGACTTCATCGTCATCCGCTTCACCGGCAGGCTGGAGAAGCCCAGCGAGTAGCCGAAGCCGCTCGCCGTCTCCTCGAAGTCGAGGATGCGCTTCGGGTCGGGCGTCTCGTGGATACGATAGATGCCGGGAATCGCGTTCGACTCGATCCACGTTGCGACGCACTCATTGGCGCTGAGCATGAACTCCTCGATGAGGCGGTGCGACCAGCCGCGCTCGGAGCGCACAATCGACTGCATGTTGCCGTCCGGGTCGAATTCGATGACCGGCTCGGGAAGATCGAAGTCGATGGAGCCGCGGCGATGGCGCTTCGCATTCAGCTTCAGCGCCAACTCGTACATCTGCTCAAAATTAGTTACAAATCCGGCAAAGTGCTCGCGCACGGCCATGCCCGCGCGCACGGCCTTATCTGCATCGGTCGCGGCATCTGTCCCACTGTCCAGGATCGCCTGCACCTGCGTGTACGTCATGCGCTTTGCGCTGCGAATGATCCCCTCGCAAACCTCGTAGCCAAGCACCTCGCCGCGCGCGTCGATCTCCATCAGGCAGCTCAGCACGAGACGGTCCTCGTCCGGGCGCAGGCTGCAGATGCCACTGGAAAGCTGCGGCGGCAACATCGGCACCGCGCGGTCCGGGAAGTAAACGCTGGTGCCGCGCAGGCGCGCTTCCAGGTCGAGCGATGTCCCGGGCCGCACATAATGGCTCACGTCGGCGATGTGAACCTGAAGCTGCCAGTTCCCATTCGCCAGCGGCGTGACCAGCACGGCGTCGTCGAAGTCGCGCGCCGTCTCGCCGTCGATGGTGACAATCGGCAACCCGCGAAAATCGCGCCGTTGCGCAATCTCGTTGGCGGCGAGCGAATCGACCGTCTGTGCAGCCGACGCGCTCGCCTCCGCCAGCACATTCGCCGGAAAGACATGCGGCAGATGATGCTTGCGAATCACGATCTCGACATCCACGCCGAAGGCATCGGGTGGCCCCAGCACCTCGATCACGCGGCCTCGCGCGGGACGGCCGGGAGCGGGAAAATCGGTAATCTCCACATCGACGGCAAGTCCCTCCAGCGAAGTGTGGCTCGGGCCATCGTCCGCAACGCTCCACCTGCGTTGCTGGTGCTGCGCCTCTTCGCCAAGCACGCGGTGCGGCGTTTCCTTTGGCGTCGCCGGCAGTTCCGCGCCCTCGGGAATCAGGATCGTCCCGCCGCCCGGCGCGCCCGTCATCCGCTCATCCAGCGGCGTCACGAAATTTCCATTGGCGACCGGAACGTCGTCCCACGCTCCTCTGCTCCGTTGCGCCCGCGCGTAGTGAAAGATGCCGACAACGGTAGGATTTCGCCGCGTCAACACACGCGCGATGCGACCTGAGCGCCGTCCATCGCGTCCCGGCGGAGCCTCATCCACCAGCACCTCGTCGCCCTGCATCGCGCCGTTCAACTCGTTTGGCGGAATGAACAGATCGTCGTCGCGGTTGGTGCTTCCATTGGGCCGCACAAATCCATAGCCATCGCGATGCAGATCGAGTTTGCCAGCCAGCAGCCGGTCGCGCGTGGCGCGCAACACCTGCGCCTGCCGCTCGCCGAGCATCGCATCGCTGCGCCCAGGCCGCGCCGTCTTATCGAAGGTGGCATCCGGCAGCGCCCACATCTCGAACTCGGTCTTCACCAGCTCGCCGCGCGCGGTGATCCGCGCAAGCTGCTCCAACAGCAGACGCCGCTCGCGCCCGCCGCCCAGCCCCAGCTCGCGGACCAGTTGTTTGTATCCCGCGCGACGGCCCGCCGAGCGCTCGATGCGCCGGATCAGCTCGCGGTCCGTCTGCGGATAAGGAGTTCGTGCCATCAGTCAGAGAATACCGCGCCGCCCTTTCGCGTGCGCACTCCACACCAGCGACCTACTTCGCCGCGCTCTTCAGCAGCCCCACCGCCTGCTCCAGCGTCGTGCCCAGCGGCACCAGCGTGAACTCCGTCTTCACCTCGTCCTCCTGCTGCCCAATGGTCTTGAAGAAGAGCGCGTGTCCGCTGATGTGCACATGCGTCTGGGTGATCTCCCAGTAGCCCGGCGCCACCTGCCTGCGCTCCACGTCGAAGACGCTGCCCTGCTTGATACGCGCCAGTAGGCCGAAGCCGATGGTCACATCGCTCTCCAGCCGGCCCTTCATGGTGCGAATGCGATGCTGCGCACGGTCGACCACCAGCGTCCCGCTCATCGCGCCCATCACCCGCGCCTCCATGTCCGGCGGATGGAAGTTCGGGTCGGGCGCAAAGTGAAGCGTCGTGCTCTCCGGCGTCTGGCTCGTCACCGTCCACAGAAACGCCTGCGGCAGCAGGTTCATCAGTTCGACCGCGCTCTTGTCGTCGTGCGCCCCGTTCTGCCTCTGCTTCTGCTGCATCGCCGGATCGTGGATGAACTTTTGAATGTGTGCGTCGTCCGCCGCCAGAGTTGACGCCGAGGCGGGCCTGCCGTTCTCGTCCACGTGGCGACCGATCGCCCCATGCTCGGTCTCAACCACGATAAAGGAGTTGCCGCCGGCCTCGCTCCTCAGGTAGCGCCAGTGCGACTGGTCCGTGCGGTTGGCCTCCAGCTCGGCGTTCACCGCCTGCTGCACAATCTGCTTTGCATCCTGCGCCCGCGCCTGCAACGCAAGCGCCGAAGCACAGAGCGCCACACCCAACGAAACCATGCGAATCTTCACGCTCAACCTCATTGATCTCTCTTAGATTTAGATGCTAACCCTTCGCCATGAGTTGATGCCGCAGCGCTCGGCAGTCCAGATTAGCTTACTTGACCCACTCCACGCGCACACTCTTCTTGCCCAGGCGCAGCGCAACCGAGCTGACTACGTTCACGCCCTTCAACAATTTTTCGCTAAACTTTTCGCCATCCACGCTCACCGCATTCTCGCCTAACTTGCGCGTCGCCTCTCCGGTCGAAGCGGCCAGCCCAGCAAGTTGCAGCAGCTTCGGCAGGCGCACCACCGAACCCTCCTTCAGCCCCAGCTCGACCACCAACCCCTCCGTCGCCAACGAAATCTCCACCACCGGCGCGTCCTCGGCGACTACGCGTTGCTGAAACTGCTTCGCCCAGCTCTCCGCTGCCGAGTCCGCCGCGGCCGCCGAGTGGAAGTCGCGCACAATCCCCCAGGCAAGGTTCTTCTTCGCCTGCATGGGATGCAGCTTGCCCGCGGTAACGTCGGCCTGCATCGCGGCGATCTCGCTCGAGCGCAGGTCGGTCAGCAGCGTCCAGTACTTCCACATCAGCTCGTCGGAGATAGACATCAGCTTGCCGTACATCTCGCCCGGCGGCTCATCAATGCCGATCGCGTTGCCCAGCGACTTGGACATCTTCTGCACGCCGTCCAGGCCTTCGAGGATCGGCGTCATCAGGACGATCTGCGGCGGCTGCCCGTCCTTGCGTTGCAACTCGCGGCCCATCAGCAGGTTGAACTTCTGGTCCGTCCCGCCCAGCTCCACATCGCACTTCAGCATCACCGAGTCGTACCCCTGCGCCAGCGGATACATCAGTTCATGCACACCAATCGGCTGCTCCTCCTTGAATCGCTGATGAAACTCGTCCCGCTCCAGCATCTGGCTCAGCGTCGCCTTGGCCGCGAGATTAATCAGCCCCGCGTAGCCCAGCTTGTCCAGCCACTCGGAGTTGTAGCGCACCTCGGTCTTCTCCGCGTCCAGAATCTTGAAGACCTGCGCCTTGTACGTCTCGGCGTTCGCGTCGATCTCCTCCTGCGAGAGCGGCTTGCGCGTGACGTTGCGGCCCGTCGGGTCGCCGATCAGCGCCGTTGAGTCTCCGATCAGAAAGATCACCGTATGACCCAGTTGCTGGAAGTGGCGCAGCTTGCGGATCAGCACAGTGTGGCCCAGATGCAGGTCCGGCGCGGTGGGATCGAACCCCGCCTTGATGCGCATCGGCGCGCCCGACGCCCGCGACTGCGCGATGCGCTCGCGCAGCGCCTCCAGCGGAATGATCTCCGCCGTCCCCTTGGTAATCAGATCCAACTGCTCGTCAACCGAAGCAAACGTAGGCATATCGTTCAAGTATAAAGACTCCCGGCTGTTTCATTTGGGATCAACCATGTCAGCCTTATCTTTATAAGAAAAGATAACCAAGCACGAGAAACGCAAACGCGATTACGAATGCAATTCCTACGAGCTTTAGAGTCCGGCTGCCAAGTGTATCTGACGATTCTTCTTTAGCCGCAACCAGTACGAGCAGGTAGTGATCCTCTCGATGGATTGTGCGGACCGCTTCCTTCCATGCTTCGAACTCAGCTCTGTTATTTTTGCGGGCGTCGGAGCAGAAGTTGCGACTTAGTGCTCCAATCTTTTGTTCATATTCCGCCTGATCGTAGTCACGATCAAAGGCCGCATTTACTTCCGCAATGTCAGGCAGAGTCCAGGCTGTTTCGGAGAAGTACATCATCTTTCTCTCGATCTCTGACAGCGAAACTCCTTCTCTCTGTGACTCTGTCATGATCCTGCTGACTAGGAACTCTTTTGCGTCGCGGGTAGAGTCAAATGTTTGCACGGAATAATAGTATCGTTCCTTCACGCGGTTGCGAAGAGAGAAACAAACGCTTGCCCCCCGCACTTACGACTTGTACCTTCTACCCATGGATGCTGAACGAGTGCGCGCGTATCTGCTTGGCCTGCCGCACGTCGTCGAGACGATGCAGTGGGGCGCGAACCTCGTCTTCTGGGTGGGCGACAAGGCCATCGGCGGAAAGATGTTCGCGCTCATCGATCTCGACGAACCCACTCCACCGAGCCGAGCCGCCAACCAACAACCGGCAACCAACAACCAGCAACTGCTTCTCTCCTACTCCGCCGGGCCCGACCGCTACGCCGAGCTGCTGGAGCGCGACGGCCTGGTTCCCGCGCCCTACATGGCACGCATCCACTGGGTCGCCGCCGAGCGCTGGGACGTCTTCAGCGAGGCCGAGTGGCAGCGCGAGCTGCGCGCCGCATATGAGATCACTCTGGCCAAGCTGCCGAAGAAGGTCCGCGCCACGCTCGCCCTGCCCGCCACCCAGCAGCGGCGCCTGATTACGGATGCCTGCCGCAAGCTGGCCAAAAAATCCTGATCGCCTCGTATACTGAACGCAGCGAGCGGTGTTCGCGACCGAATCTCCCCATGAAGCGCCTAGCCTTCCCAGTCACGCTCCTCATCGCCGCAACCCTCCTCATCGCGCCGCGGCTGCGCGCGCAGGCCTCCGACATTCCCAGCGCCGCGCCCGCCAGCGCCGCACCCGGCCAGAGCGACACCGATCGCGGACGCCAGCTCATCGACCAGATGGTCGCGGCCCTGGGCGGCGAGTTGTGGCTCAACCGCGCAACCATCCAGCTCGATGGCCGCACCTCCTCCTTCTTCCACGGTGAGCCGAACCCCTCCATCACGGAGTATCACGAGCAGCGCCGCCTGGCTCTCAACGGCCAGCCCGAGGCAGACCGCGTCGGCTTCCTCACCGAGCGCGGCATGATCGAGCCCGGAAAGAAGATCGACGTGGTGCAGATCTGGACTGCGGGCAACGGCTCCGAGATCACCTACAAGGGCCAGACCGCGCTGCCCAAGGAACAGGTGGAGGACTACTACCGCCGCCGCGCGCATTCCATCGAGGAGGTCGTGCATAACTGGCTCAAAGCCCCCGGCGTGATGGTCGTCTCCGAGGGGACCGTCATGGTCGTGCGCCGCCTGGCCGACCGCGTCACCGTGCTCTCCGCCGATAATGACGCCGTCACGCTCGACCTGGACGCCACTACGCATCTTCCGCTGCGCCGCACCTTCCGCTGGCGCAACCCGCAGTTCAAGGACTACGACGAGGAGTCCGAGACCTACGACGACTACCACACCATCCAGGGCCTGCCCACGCCGCTCACCATCACGCGCACCCACAACGGCGAGATGTCCAACCAGCGCTTTCTTACCCGTGTCGTCTACAACCTCCCCCTAGCCCCATCGCTCTTCGACCCCGCCGTCCTGCTCAAGAAAAAGTGACGGGCATTTATACTCAAGCGTGAGATGAGCGACCTTCCAAACCAGCCCTCCGCAGACACACAGACGATGGACATCAACCAGATCATGTCCATCCTTCCCCACCGCTATCCCTTCCTGCTGATCGACCGGCTGATCGAGATCGAGCGCAAGAAGCGCGTCGTGGCGCTGAAGAACGTCACCATCAACGAGCCGCACTTCGCCGGACACTTTCCGGACTTCCCCATCATGCCCGGCGTGCTCATCATCGAGGCGATTGCGCAGGCAGGCGCTGCGCTGCTGCTCACCGAGTATCCCGCAGCCGACCGCGCCAGCAAGCTCATGGTCTTCACCAGCATCGACGACGCGCGCTTCCGTCGCCCGGTCGTTCCCGGCGACCAACTCCGCATTGAGGTCACCGTGCTCAACTGGCGCTCCAACGCCGTCAAGATGCGCGGCATCGCCACCGTCGACGGCAAGCTCGCCTGCGAGGCCACCGTCATGTGCGCCATGACCAACCGCAAGCCCGCCGAACCCGCAGCCGGAGCCGCAGCCGAGTGAGCATTCATCCCACTGCGATCGTTGCACCCGGCGCCGAGATTCCCGCCTCCTGCAGCATCGGCCCGTACTGCACTATCGGCCCCAACGTCGTGCTCGGCGAAGAGTGCGAGCTTGTCTCCCACGTCGTGCTCGACGGCCATCTCACAGTTGGCTGCGGCAACCGCATCTTCCCCTTCGCATCCATCGGCGTTGCGCCGCAGGACCTCAAGTACGTGGGCGAGCCCACGCGCTGCACGCTCGGCGACAACAATACCATCCGCGAGTCGGTCACCATTTCGCGTGGAACAGCTGGCGGCGGCGGCGTTACGACGCTCGGCTCGGGCTGCCTCATCATGGCCTACGTCCACATTGGCCACGACTGCCAGATCGGCGACGGCTGCATCCTGGCCAATGCCGCCACCCTGGCCGGGCACGTCATCGTGGAAGACTACGCCGTGGTCGGCGCGCTCTGCCCCGTGCATCAGTTCTGCCGCATCGGCCGCTACTCCTTCATCGGCGGTGGAACAACGATCACGCAGAACGTACTGCCCTACTCGCTCACCTGCATCGAACGCAACAACCACGCCTACGGCCTGAACAAAGTAGGCCTGGAGCGTCGCGGCTTTACCCCCGCGCAGATCAAGCAACTTCGCGCGGCCTATCGCCTGCTGCAAGCCTCCAAGCTCAACACCACCGACGGACTGGCCGCCATCCGCGCCACGCTGATTCCCGCAGACGCAACAGCATCAGCCACAGCCCCCGCCGCCACCACGTCCGCCGCAGAGGTTGCCACAACCGACCATGTCGCCTACCTCGCCGACTTCATCGCAAACAGCCCCCGCGGCATCATCAAATAGATTCACCAACAAAGGGTAAACGCTTCCCGCTCCTCTTCACGCCGCTCCTCACGCTCGCGCAGACGCGCCCGCGCGCGGCGCTCCCATCGACGGCTTCGACGGCCCCAGCCCATGACGATTTACCTCGACGAATACCGCAAGCGCCAGCTCCCCACGGACGCGTTTTATCGTCTCTCTGTTTTACGCAACATGCTGCCGCATACTAGACTTGGCAATAGGAAGAGTGGCCGAGTGGTTGATGGCTCCAGTCTTGAAAACTGGCGTACCTGAAAGGGTATCGGGGGTTCGAATCCCTCCTCTTCCGCCAGACTCCCATTTCAATGCATCTCAAGAAGGGCGCTATGTGCTCGCTCGACGATCGCCTCCCGGCCGTAGGGGCGTTTCTCTTTGGGGGCGTTCCTCGGAGGAGAGATTGGGCGGAAAGAGTGGGAAGAGCGCGACGGAGGACAGAGAATGGCTTGGCGGGAAAAATGGATGGTGCGCCCGAGAAGATTCGAACTTCTGGCCTACAGCTTCGGAGGCTGCCGCTCTATCCAGCTGAGCTACGGGCGCACATTATAAATCAATAACATGCATATCATTCGATCCCCACAATCCCCACATGGTGCTAGAACCGTCCTGAATTGCGACTGATTTTGTGGAGACCGCGTACGACGAAAGGCACGGGACACGCATGGGGCAATCATATCAGAGGGGATCTATCAGGATGGTCCACAGATTAGCGAAGAGCCGTATAATGGAAAGTGCTGGCGTCACATCGCGCGGGCAGGAGAGTGTCAAATGGCATCAGGAACAGTGAAATGGTTCAACGACGCAAAGGGCTTTGGCTTTATCACCCCGGACGACGGTAGCGCAGACCTCTTTGCCCACTACTCTGCGATCGCGTCGAGCGGCTTCAAGTCACTTCAGGAAGGTCAGAAAGTAACCTTCGAAGCGACCAAGGGACCCAAGGGTATGCAGGCTTCGAACATCCAGGTCGCATAGGCTCTACCCTGGCAGAATCTTTCGCAACTCCCGCTCGCGGAGCCAGGTAAAGATGACTGGGGTCACGATCAGCACATGAAGCAGCGAGCTGAGCATCCCTCCCAACACCGGAGCGGCGAGCGGACGCATGAACTCCGCGCCGGTGCGCGTGGACCACATCAGCGGCAACAGGCCAGCAACCACCGTTGCCACGGTCATCACCTTGGGGCGGAGGCGCAGTAGCGCGCCCTCCATAACCGCGCTGTGCAGGCCGGCAATGGTCAGTTGACCATCTGCGGCAATGCGGTGTGCGACCGCCTCTTTGAGATAGATGATCATTACTACCGCGGTCTGCACGGCAGTTCCGAAGAGCGCGATAAAGCCGACCCACACCGCGACCGAGAAGTTCAGCCCCAGCAGCTTGACCAGAAAAACTCCGCCGCTGAGTGCAAACGGAACGGCCAGCAGAACGTGCGCAGCCTCCTTCGCGGAGTTGTAGGTGCGATAGAGCAGGGCGAAGATTACAAGCAGAACCATGGGGATCACCAGTTCCAGTCGCTTGCGCGCGCTGATCTGGTTCTCATACTGGCCGCTCCACTCGACGAAGTATCCCGGCGGCATCTGGACCTGCTGGGCCACAGCGCGCTTGGCCTGATCGACAAAGCCGCCAACGTCGCGGCCGCGCACATTCAGCAGCACAGCTCCGCGCAACAGGCCATTTTCGCTGCTGATCATCGACGGCCCCATTGTGGTATTGATCTTCACCACTTCGCTGAGCGGTACCTGCGCGCCATTGCTGCCGGTAACGAGAACTTCGCCTAGTTGCTGCGGGTTCTCACGGAAATCGCGCGCGTAGCGAACGCGGACTGGGAAGCGCTGACGGCCCTCGATGGTGGTGGTCAGGTTCTTTCCGCCGATCGCCGTTTCGATCACGTCCTCCACATCGGCCACATTCAGGCCATAGCGGTCCGCCGCTGCGCGGTCCACCGTCATCTCCAGATACGGCGCGCCCGTAGTGCGTTCGGCGTAGAGATCGACTGCTCCGGGAATCTGCTGCACGATCTCCTTGATCTCCTCCGACTTCTGCTCAATCACGCGCAGGTCGGGACCGAAGACCTTAATGCCGATCTGCGTGCGAATGCCGGTCGATAGCATGTCGATGCGGTTGCGGATGGGCTGCGTCCAGATGTTGGTGACGCCGGGAATCTGTAGCTCATCATCGAGTCGCGCGAGGATCGCGTCCTTCGTCAGCCCTTTTGGCCACTGGTCCTTCGGCTTGAAGGTAATGGTGGTTTCGCTCATGTTGACGGGTGCGGGATCGGTGGATGTCTCGGCGCGGCCCACCTTGCCGACCACCATTGCGACCTGTGGATCGGCGGAGATGATCGCGTCCTGCTGGCGCAGAATCTCCGTCGCCTTGGTCAGCGAGATGCGTGGATCGGTAATCGGCATGAACAGCGCCGTCTCTTCATCGAGCGGAGGCATGAACTCCGAGCCGATCGTCGTTGCCGTGTAGAGCGCGGCACAGAAGAGGGCCAACGCGGCCGTCAGCGTGATCACGCGATGACGCAACGCCCAGCTCAATGTGGGCCGGTAGATGGCGCGCAGCACGCGCATGATCGGGTTCTCCTCCTCGCGATGCAGCTTGCCGCGAATCAGAAATGTGCAGAGCACCGGAACCAGCGTGATGGCCATGATG